>OBVC01000088.1_pt1 | contig 74258 bp, 58 predicted proteins | sample 1494991 | NCBI WGS metagenome assembly OBVC01 (sample SAMEA2579955, study PRJEB22360) | human gut metagenome
TTTTCTTTTATTTTAACATGAAGCGGCTATAATAGCTATAAATATTTAGTTAAATGTCAACAATACAGTACACTAGAATATATTTGCACCACGGGGTGCATAGTTACATTCTAAGAATTTATGATAAAGGTTTCCACCACCGGAATGGCGGTTTCCTTAAAAACGGATTTGCGGTTTCCTGAGTCCGGACAGCATGGACACGGAAGCCGGATTATTCATTCTCCTTTGAGCAGTTCAATCACTAATTCTGATTTGAATTTGGCAGAGAAATTTCTTCTTGTTCGAGACATAATAATAATCCTTCTTTCTGTAGTGTTTACAGTATATATCAGATTCATTAAGAAATGTCTCTTGAAGTGTCTTAAATTACGATACCATTATAACAATTATAGGGGAAATCTGAGGATTTGAAAATCCGCAGGAATATTTTGCGCTTACACCGTAAGCGCAAAATATTGCTACGTTACTCGTAAATTACGCTTGCACCAAAATGATAGATGCAAGCGTTTTCCTCTATTTTAGTTTTGACAGTTAGCTTTCGCAGGCTCTCCCCATGGAGCAAGCTGTTCCAGCTGTTCATCCGACATTTTATCGTTTGGTCGTTGTGATAAGAGATATGTCAGATATTTATAGGTATTCAGATCATTCGCTTTTGCCATTTCAACCATAGTGTACACAATAGCACTGGCAGTGGCTCCTTTTGGACTGGCACTGAACAGCCAGTTCTTCCGGCCAACAGTGAATGGTCTGATTGCATTCTCGCTGAGATTGTTAGATAAACGTAAGCGCAAAATAATAATCGCCTCTTAACTTTATCATAACCCCTTTGTCAAGTGTGTGCAGTATTGTTTTTGGATTGCTATAGTATGGTGATTCCTATTTTACAGAAAAAGTTTTACACGCTTTCTCAATCAAACAGTAAATTGTTTCTTACCACTTCTCTTTAATTTATGATTTTTTATATCATATCCCATGTAAGAATTGTATCTTCTTCTAAATCTTTTAATACTGTTCTTCCGACAACTATTTCTGTATACACTGGTGATATACCTGTCCCTGGACGTTTAGGCATCAAATCTTCTATTTTTATTGTATCACCAGCTTTCATATCCTTTACCAGCACTAATGACCGTCTAGCCTCCCTTCTTGGAATCTTTTCGCAATCTAATACTGTCTTTTCTGGAGAACCTAAAACAGCATCAATCCATTTAAAATTATTGATTGCCTTTTTAAAATCTTCTGCATCACCGGAATGATAATGATCATTTCCTGAAAGTGTTTTATCAAGCGTAAAATGCTTTTCTATAACTTCAGCCCCTAGCATATATGCTGTAGCAAGTGTCATCATCGTATCATCTGGAGCAACATGGTCACTAAAACCTACTCTCACATCCGGAAAATCTCTTTTTAATGTTTCAATAACCTTAAGATTTGCATTACTAGGATTTGTCGGGTACGAGAGCACACAGTGAAATATTACAATGTCTTTACACCCGCTTTCTTTTAACGCGCGAATTGCCTCATCTACTTCTGACAAATATGCTGCTCCAACTGACATATAAACTGGCTTCCCCTTTTTTCCAATATGCCTTATAAATGGAAGATTTGATAAATCTGACGATGAAATTTTATAAAAGTCAACCATATTCTCTAAGTAATCTGCAGATGCATAATCAAAAGGAGTTGATGTGAAATCCATTCCTTTACTATGTGTATAATCACACAACTCTTTATATTCTGCTTCTCCAAAACTATCATGTTTTAAAAACAATTCATACTGTGTTTTCGTTGGTTCTTTAGTAGTATCCCAGTAAGCTGGAGAATTTTTCGAAACAATTGTTCCCGCTTTATATGATTGAAACTTTGCGCAATCAATACCTACTTCAGCTGCTGCATCAATATATAATTTTGCAGCCTGTAATGGCGTAATTCCCATTGCTTTCGCTGTATCGTAAAAATTTACTCCCATTTCTGCAATCAAATATGGCTTGTTCATTATATTTTCTCCTTCTCTATTTGTTTTATTAAATTTTTCCTATAACATGCATGGTATAACCATAAATCCAGCAATAAAATTTGTATTCTTTTAATAATCAAAAAACAACACCTGTAGAAAGTAATTTTATCCTCGAATATATGTAATACTTATTTAAAATTTTAATTTTTCAGAAAATACACACTCATCCACCCTTAAAAATAGTATTATAGTTTTTCTCATAAATTATAATGGCAATGTACTATTATAACAAATATAATGAAAAACTCCTTTTAAATATTAATAAAAATCTATCAAAATTTTAGTGTTATTTTTATTCATATTAACATTCTTATAAGCTATGGATTAAATTCATCACGCGTTTCCTTCCACCACGAAGATCATGACTTAAAAGCATTGATTGAAACTTTTGTCTACTCTTTTTTGTCATCCTAAGATACATTTTAAGATTACTCTCAATTATCTCATCTGCTGGATTGAGACCAATATATGTAAATCCATTTTCATTACATACAAATCCGTGCTTTTCTTCTCTTTGATTCTGAGCCATTGAAATTGATGGAATTCCTAAAATTGCTAACTCATAACCCGTTCTTCCTCTCGATGTAATACCAATATCACAGCTTGTCATAATCTCTGGCATATTAGCAACATCATATAATACTTCAATATTTGAGTATTTATTATAATTCATCAAAACCTCTACATTACTTTTAGCTCTTCCAAGAACAACCACAAACTTATAATTTTTATACTCTGGTTTACATATCATAGATAACAAACGATCAGAATAATTCTGTGGATCTGCACCACCAAAAGAAATAAAAACACGTTTAACTTCTTCCTTTATTTCTATAGGGTTGTAGAACATAAATGTCTTTCCGCTAATGTAATATTTCTCACCAGCATGCACCTGTGAGAATTCGTTATCATGAAATAATGCATTAAATACCAAATCCGCTTTTATAATTCCCTCACCATCATCCTCAAAATTTATAATTTTGGCATGTGGAAGAACTGATTTTAATCCTATCATATAATCAATCGATGTAGTTAAAATATCATTAATAAAAATTGTATAATTGATTTCTTTACATTTTTCAAATAGTTCAGCAATTCCATCCACTGGAATTAACTTATGTGTTGTACTTCCAAACACCCTCACATCTGTCTGATTAATATCATAATAAATATCTGGCTTTACATAAAACTCATCAGCAATCTCTAGCGCTCGATATATATGTCCTATTCCTCTCTTATTATTACCATTAACATAAATTGCTACTTTTTCGCATTCAAGAGTTGCCGCCACATTACGCAAATCTTCAAAATTGTCTACATCTTGCGCTTCAGCCTCTGGCACCTCGTATATATCTATCTTTTCACCAATTCTGGTTTGCGGTGTTACTATTGATGCACGCGACACTACAAATGCGCCGGTTTCCATATAACACGCTGGTAAATATTGGCGATTAAGACGCTCAACGTAGTTCGGAACCTTTTTTCCGTCTTTAAGCCCCCATGATAAATGAGGTTTGTTAATTGCAGAAATTACTGTATCTAATTCATTATCAATAGTATACTTTATTGCAGCATCCAGTGTTGAAACGCAAAGTGTGGGCGAAGTCGGCTGCATAGTAACAATATAGTCCCAGCATCCTTCCGGAACTGCATCTGCAATCACTGCATCAAGTGTTACAGCATCTCCACATAACGCAGCATTTCTCCATTTAACTTTAGCCCCCATTTGTTCAGCTATAACCTTAACTTCTTGTGAATCAGTAGACACAATTACATCTGTGATATATTCAGACTCTAATGCATTTTTAATAGAGTAATAAATCAATGGGTGACCACCAATAATACGAATATTTTTATTAGGAATTCCTTTAGATCCAGCTCGAGCCGGAATTATAGCTACTATTTTCATTAAACTACCTTCTCCTTTCGTAATTAAACAACTTAGTCGTTTGCGAAACGCCATAACTGCCCCCCGCAGACTTCTTCTTTATCCAATGCTGAAATCTCTATTATTACAGCTTATTTTCTCAATTCCAACCACATCCCTTCTAATCATATTTCATATCTTAAATACTCTCAGGAACTTCGGGATTTCTGCTGGTTTAATGTTGTCCCAGACACTTCTAAATTTACCAAATTCAAACAGGATTTCTTATTGGACTTACAATTCACGTTCGACCATCTTATGAGCAGTCCAGCGTATTGATAAATAGGAAACCGCCTTGCTGCTCTTTGACACCTCTAGGATTGAAGCATGGGTTACAGCCCCCCTGCAACGTATGCAAATCGTATCATCAAGCAACTCAAGGATTTTAAGAAATCCTATGGTTTGGATGATTCCTATACCTCTTATAAAGCTATCTACCGTTCCATTCCCCATCTGCCACCGCTAATCCTGCCATCCCGTATGTACATTAACGGACATTTCTGTTGTGCCTTAAAATTCTGTTATCTACATCCGTCTTCTTAAAATCCATCTATGCCGGATTTTTGTCTTGCTGGAATCAAGATTGCGAGCTTGTTTCGCAATTACCTATTAAACAACTCTATGTATTGAGAATTTTAAAAAATCAGCTTTTTAATTTCATTCTCAATATTTTCCTTTGCATTTTCTTCAAAAAAACAATTCTTTTCTTCCAATCTGCAACGGTTTGATGCAAATTCTACTACCAACTCTGAAAAGTCTTCTACTGAATTACACATTTTAGCATATCCTTGATTGCAAAGCTCCCCCATATAATCAATACATCCAGATAAATTAATGATATATGTTTGTAATTGATAAGATAAACCTTCAAAAATAGCTGTAGATGTAACTCCAAGCTGAATATCTGAACGAGCAAAATAGTAATATAATGAATGATCAGAATTGTTAATTATTTCTATTTTTTGATTTTCCAGCATATCACTGTATAGCTCTTCATTATGACCAAACTCTGCTGGATGCAACTTATAAATAATTTTATAATTAATATCTGCATCATTTAAATATCGCAAACTTTTTTTTACGAAATCATGTATAGCACTAGAATATATTGGCTGAGAAAGAACCAATATCGTAATTGCTTCATCCAATTTAATTTTAGGATATTTCTTTTTTTGTTCTTCTAGATATGGATATCCTACTGACAAGACATTCTTTTCTTCTGCTAAAAAGTTACATGTATTTTTCCAATAATCTGAGAACACAAATAATTTATCCGGTAAATATGTATAATTTCTAGTAATCTTAAAATTGTATGCGATATGCCCTCTTCCTATTACACCATGTTGCAATTCAATTGTTTGAATGCCCAATTCTTTAGCCGCCTCATTTAAAATTAGTTTGTTAAATTCATAGCCAACCACTTCTATTATTAATTGAGGAGAAATCTTTTTTAATAACTTCAAAATCATTCTTTTTCTTTTTTTATAATAATAATAATATTTAAGTAACTTTAATTCAAGATCGTTCTCATCTAATTGAACTCCAAAATTTAGCATTATTAACTTCGCTATTTTTTTTGCCTTTGTTCTAAAATATTCTATTTTGATATACTTACTTTTTATTTTAAATAAAATTGGAGGTAAAAAATCTATGTAATCTAAATTCAACAAATTATCAGAATACGGTGGTATTAGGTGTCTGCAACCATAAACAAACTCCGCTGATATACAAATATCCTTAAAATAATCATTCAAAAAATCTGTATATATACACTTATACTTACCATTTTCTAGTAATCTACGAGGATGTGTAATCAGTAATAATTCTTTTTTTTGTATTCTTAGAAATGGATTCTTTAAAGTGATATTATAAATAATATTTAAATAATCTCTCACTTTCATTCTATCTCTGTATATAGCTACATCACGCTTATTTTTATGCCTATCAATTTCTCTAAAAATATCAAATCGCAAATATCCCCAATATGCAAATCCATCAAACGAATCTAATAATAGTTCGTTTTCTTCTTCAAAATCACAAAAATTATCTACATTAATTTCTTTAAATGCATTATCCTCGATTATACTCATTTTATTCACCGTTTCTATTTTTTATTATCTTATATAAAACATCCTTACTTTTGTATCCAACAATCAATACTATTCCTCCGTATAAGAGTATAATAAAATACCTTATATATTGCATATCATATAGTTTATTAATTAAAATTGTCGTCAAACACCCCACTATTACAGAAACAATAATAAATCTATAATTATATGTTTTGCTATATCCCAATTTATATACCAAGAACATATGCATAGCCAAAAGTATTAAATAGCCAACCAATGTTGTATAGGAAGCTGCCATATAACCATATTTTTGTATAAACACATAATTAAGAATATAATTGATACCTGCCGCACACACAGTGGCAACAGCCATACCAATTGTCTTCTTTAAATATTGTTCTATATTGACAAACATAGTATACAAAAATTGGCAAACGCATCCCATAGCAACCGGAGGAATCACATATTTTGCTTCTACATAAGATTTCCCTCCCAAGACTAACAGGATTTCTGGTGCAACTAACATAATTCCAAATGCAAAATACATAAATATTAATATATATTTTTTGGAAAATTCATTCACTTCACTTTGATTTTCATCTTTAAGTTTTGATGCGAGCCAAGGCGAATACGCTGAGTTAATTGAAACTACTAAAAGTGTAACAACTGATCCACATGTATATGCTAAACTATATAATGCTGTCGCTTCAGACCCACAAAATTCCTCTATCATAACTCTATCCATAGACCCTAATAGATTATTGCTCAATAGATGCGGTATATATGGGAGACATATAACAATTGCATATTTCCAATATTGAAGCTTTATACGCTTTCCCTTATTTATGATATAAATATATATTATAAGACCTACAATTATTGTTGGAATTACAGAACCTAGAACTCTTCCTAAAATTCCATTACTCATAACACATACTAAAAGAACTGAAACCACTGCGGTTCCTACAGAAATAATGCAACTAACCAATACAGATTTTTTATACTCAAACAAATATCTCTCTCTAGTTTGAAATAAATTAACTGCAGGCAAAAACAACAAATATAACAACATTGAATTTAAATATACTCTGTTCAAATTTGTAAGCCCAGAAAAAAACGGATAACCAATATTTAATACTATAAACCAAAATAAACACGATAGCGTACTCAAAGATAAAACCGATAATATATATTCATCAAAGTTTTCTTCATAATCGTATCTTGCGCTTATTAATGTTGATTCTAGATTTAAAGTCACAAAAATTGTAATTATAGTAAGCCATGATGAATAATTATTAAATATACCAAATTCTGTTTTTGTTAATAATCTAGTAAAGAGCGGTGTTGTTATAAAACCTATACTTTTAACTAAAAAATTTGAGGCCGTATACCACACTCCTGATTTAAGCGCTTTATAACTATTTTCCATTAATGTACCTTCCTTTAAGATTTCTACTACTATATTGCTTCAACTATCATATTTATAATAGATTATTCCCCTATATTTCTCTAATAACTATATTTAGATACTTTATAGCTAGATATTCAACTATGACAGGAAAACAACACCATAATATCCGTAAATTTAAATTATCTCTCAATTTTATCTCACTAAATAATTCATTTTTCAAAGTCTCATAATCATTTTTTTTAATATGACTCTTCTTTTTTAATTGCCACACATAATTGGTTAATCTCACATATGTAAAAATCTTTTTTAAGTTTGTATCAAATACACCTTTTAATCTACAATATTTTTCAGCTTCGGCTATCGCACTTTTAATTTGAAGCAGGTTTTCTAACTTGTACGTTCTACTAATACCACTCAAACTACATCTATATATGTATATACACTCATTCAAATATCCAATATTATTTGTTAAAGCAACACTTTTCAAATAAAAATTCAAATCTTGCCCAATTTTAACATCAGCAAACCTCAAATTATTATGACACAGAAAGGATCTCCTATAGAGTTTTGTACCAGGAATCGGATCACAGAAATAGTATTTATTTTGTTTCAATACCTCTAATCTATTTGGTATTCCTTTATGTTTAGTTAGATCACCATCAGAATTCATTGATACTAAATCAGCAATAACAATATCAAAATCTTTCTGCTCTGCCAAATCAATCATTTTTTCTAAAATTGTAGCATCCCTTATTAAATCATCTGAATCACAAAAGTAAATATATTCTCCTTTTGCCAAATCAAGACCTTTGTTGCGAGCTTTTGGAGCCCCCTCATTCGTTTTATGATATATAAGATAATTATCTTTGTTGAAACAATACTCTTTGACCAGTGCTAATGTATTGTCCCTAGATCCATCATCAATAATTATCACTTCGTATGAAATCTCAGCTTCAAATACGATAGTATTTAACAGTTCCAGAATACTTTTCTCACAATTATATGCAGGAATAATAATAGATAGTTGAATATTCACTCTTTTAATTCTCCTTTACCCAAAATTCTATTGTAGTATAATCTATTTTACAGAATTGTATTATATGGAATTATCAAATTGTCATTATTAACAAGTTGTGAATATAGTAAAACTGAGAAGCCAGTATAAACCACTACCTTAATCATTATTTTATTCTTAATAGGTAAATACTTAATTATATTTGGTATCAATACAATCATACCAATAGAAAAATATATATTCAAACGTGTAAACATATTAAATGAAACTGCCATCACGTTCATAAAACAAGAAACAATATTTAAAAAATTAAAAAATTTTAAAGTATTAAATTCATCACTATCAAGATTTTTACATTTTTTTATTATATACCATCCGGCTATTAATAAGACAATTTTTATCAAAAACGATAAATTAAAAATACTATATGTAAATCCTGCTCCGCTGGCCAGATAATCTGAATCGAGTCCTAACACAGTAAAAACATAATCTACAGAAAAACACACTCCTATCGATATCACTACTACAAGCAATTTTAAAAAAAACGATCTACCTACTTTCTTACTTTCTAACAACGCATAAAGAATAATTGCTCCTAAACACAGTAAGGCTGTGCTATGAAATACTCCTGCAATAATACAGTAAAATGTAATTTTAAAAAATGATTTTTTTTCCATAAAAGCTGAATAAGAAAGTATAACAAATGTAAGTGCAATAAACTGTCTCATAACATTTAATGAAGAGGAAAAATATCCCATTGATATAAATAGAAATATTGACATTATCTTGTCTACACTATTCTTTTTTATAATATTATATATTCCAAAATAAATAATTATTGCATTTACAAATAGCATTACCCTAAAATTTCCATTTATAGATGATACTAATTTATTAATGACCGAATATCCAAAATCAATGTAATAATTATGCAATTCTTTCCAATGTAAATTTTTTATTGCATCAAATATCCAGTTATATCTCTGAGTATCAGTACCTACACTAACCCCTCTCATACCCGCAATAAAAATCATTTGCATACATATAAGAAAAACTACAATGAGATTCTTTTCATTTTTTGTTCTTATCCTTTTAATCATTAAATAATAAATAGGAATACTTATCACATTTAAAATATAAATTGTCATATCATAACTTTCTTTCTATAACACTCAAATCAAACAGTCTTTTTACCAATCTAGGTTGCAAACTACATAAAATAGCTGCCAGCTTTCTTTGGGTATCCAATCCTCTACTTTTTAAGATTGAAAACAAATTTTTTCTCAAATTTTTTGAGAAACTATTTATTATACTTTCATTATTTTCAAATCCCTTTATACCAAACATAGCATATTTAATTAACAGAGTTAAATTTACTCTTACGTAGTTAAATTCTGCAGCCTCTATCTGCCAATCCTCACCAGCATTTTTAGCATATTCAATTACATTTTCCCATGCTTTAAATAAATCTAAATCTTTCGGAGATAAAGTCATTCTTGTAATACTTATGTTTCCAACATTGTATGCATATAACATTGATGTAGTTTCGCATACTCTACTACTATTTAGGAACACTCTATATTTATAATCAACATCTTCATTAATAATTCCTTCTGTAAATCTAACACTTTCTGTCACTTTTCTTGAATACAAACAACACCATACTGCAAAATAGTCCTTTTTCTGATCAATTCGAAAATATCTCTTCATTATTTCATCGTGGTTATATACAGAAAGCTTGTTATTAGTAGCAACTACTCTTTTCTCATATTCTGTCCATGTGTAAAAACCACAAATACTAATATCTGAATTGGAAGTTTTAATATTTTCTAATAGTGTACTATACATATTACGCTCAATATAGTCATCACTATCTACAAAGCCAATGTAATCACCTGTAGCAACCTCCAAGCCTCTATTTCTTGCACAAGATAATCCACCATTTCTTTGATGAATTACAATAATTCTGCTATCTATTTTTTCATAATAATCACATATTTGAGGTGAACTATCATCTGAACCATCATCGACTAAAATAATTTCAAGGTTAGAATAGTCTTGATTTATAATGCTTTCTATACACCTTCTCAAATATTTTTCTACTCGATATACTGGAACAATAACACTAATTTTTTCCATCTGCATCGTCCTTATAAAGTTTTAATTTCTTAATAATTTTGTAAATATTAATAGTCTAATTTTCCGAGGAACTAGGGCTACTATCAATTGAATTAATACAGTCTTATAATAATCTTTCAAATCAATATAGCCTGTTTTTAATATTTTTTTTCTTCCACTTTTATACTTTTTGAAGTACTCCCACCCCCCTCGTCGCTCTATCATTGCATATCCAGTTCTTGCATACACAAGAAAATCATCTATATTTGCACACCTTGCTCCTGATATAAGCATCCGAATCCACAACATATCATCTTCCATCAATGGACAATCTTCATAATTTCCAGCCTTTAATACTGCGCTTTTTTTATACATGACTGTCATATGATTAAAAGCACTTCTTTGTTTTTGATATTCAGCAATCTTTTCATGTTCCACTGGAACTTTTCGTATGGATAATATATTATCCATTTTATTCTCAAATTCTATTATGTTACTTCCACAAATATCAAGTTTAGGGTTTTGAGAAAATAGTTCAAGTTGCTTTTCAAAACGATCGCTCCTAGCAATATCATCTGTATCCATTCTAGCAATTAATTCATATTGACATGCTAAAATTCCATCTGCTAATGCTAATCCCAAACCTTTATTAACTTTATTTTCAACAATTTTAATCCATCCACTATTTTTTTGTCTATATTTCTCAACAACACTTCTCACATCTTCAAAAATCGGTCCATCAAAAACTATAACGATTTCTGCTGGTTGCACAGTTTGAGAAACTATACTTTTCATACATTCTTCGAAATATTCTGCTTTCTCTTTTATATAAAGTGACATCAAAACAGAAAATTTTGGATAATTCATTTTGACTTTTTCCCTCTCTTACACCACAAATGTCTCTAGTTATCTTCATTTTCTAAAACTGCTAAAACTGTATAAGTCATTGTTTTTATTTCTCGATATAAACTAAACTCCCTAATTGCCTTAAGGTTATATTTCATTTTTTCTGGTAAAACTTTTCCCACATAAACTTGATCTACATCATCAGCCCGATCCAATAGTTCAGCTTCATCCTTATATCGAATACTCGCCTCTGATGTTACTCCTGCTGGCAACAACAATGTTGCAAACATTTCTGGTTTATAATACTTTACATAATATGTACTTTCTGGTCTTGTTCCAACAAATGTCATATCACCCAGTATAATATTAATTAGCTGGGGCAACTCATCTAAACGATATTTACGTAAAAAAGTTCCAATTTTTGTAACTCGACTATCATTTTGAACTGTTACTTGAGATCCTATTTTATCAGCATCCGCTATCATAGTACGAAATTTAAAAATCTTAAATTTACGTCCATATTGAGTAACTCGTTCTTGTCTATAAAAAACTGCACCCTTTGAATCTAATTTAATTAAAATTGAAATAATCAATAATATCGGGGATAAAATCACAAACATTACCGTAGATACAATAAAATCGAACCCACGTTTTAAAAATAAACTTATTTTCCTTTTTTTTAGAATTTCATAATAAGGGTATACTTCTTCCATTTTCATATAATCCGGAAGTTTCTCCCAACTTCTTAGCATACTATTCTCCCATTTCATTTTTCAATTATTTTACAAATATTTCTTAACAACCTGACAGTAATTTTCAATCACATACTCTACTTCTTCATCCGTAAGTTTTGTATGCAATGGCAAAGTAATCTCATTCTCAAATCTATCATACGCATTTGGAAAGTCTTGAATATCAAATCCCATATTTTTATATGCTGTCATCATAGGTAATGGTTTATAATGTACATTACAAGCAATTCCTGCTTCTGCCATTTTAATAATAATCTCCTGTCGTTGTTCCAGAGTAACTCCCGGAATTCTGGTAATATACAAATGTCCAGAACTCTGATATGTTTCTGTATAATGTGGCAGCACTTCTATTCCCAACGGTTTAAATGCAGTATCATATTTTTCTATAATCTCTTTTCTACGCTCTAACATAACCGGATAGCGTTTCATCTGAGCCAACCCAATTCCTGCCATTATATCCGTCATATTGCACTTATACCACGGACCAACAATATCATATTCCCAGGCTCCAAGTTGTGTTTTTGCCAGCGCATCTTTTGATTGACCATGCAAAGATAATAACTGAAGCTGATGATATATATCCTCATCATCAATTCCAGGTATCGTTTTCCATGTCAGTGCTCCACCTTCTGCTGTAGTAAAGTTTTTCACTGCATGAAAACTAAAGCTGGAAAAATCAGCAATGCTGCCAACCATCTTATCATGCCATTTTGCACCAAAGGCATGTGCCGCATCCGCATTTACAGAAATTCTCCCCATAGCTCTTTGAATTTCATTTTGAGCACAAAATAGATGTTTCTTTTTTTCTACAATTTCAAAAATACGATTGTAATCACATGGAACACCTGCGAGATCTACAGGAATAATTACTTTTGTTTTTTCTGTAATCATATTCTCCAGAGCCTCATAATCCATCTCCAGAGAGTCTTTTTGAACATCTACAAACTTCAATGTTGCACCCACATGACAAACAACCGAAGCTGTTGCTGTATATGTATAAGCAGGAACAATTACTTCATCTCCTGCTCCAATCCCTAAAACTCTAAGAGCCATTTCCGCACATGCTGTTTGTGAACCAAGACAAACAGCCCGATTAACACCGCAAAACTCTGCGACTTTTTTTTCAAGTTCTTTTGTTTTTGGCCCCGTTGTAATCCATCCCGATTTTAATGCTTCGGCTACTTGTTCAATCTCTAATTCACCAACATCTGGTGGAGAAAATGATATTTTCATATTCTTTCCCTTCCTATTACGATATACTATATAAGTTTGTCTGTATTTTTCTACTTCTCTGCTGTCTTTCCACCCAGCAGCCTTTCATACACTTCGCCTTTTTTCTCGCTGCCGTGTTCCCCTGCCGGATAATACGTTGTTACAATTTCAGAAACCTTTTCTCTGATATGTTCGTCATTTGCATACGCCATTTCCATCAGAGACTGAAGGTGCTTCAGAAAACCTTCCACCTCGAAAGGAATCGGGCATCCGATATGGATCAAATCATTCGGAGTTTTCTTCAGCCCCTCTTCTGCCATCAGCTTTTCTTCATAAAGTTTCTCTCCCGGTCTCAATCCGGTGTATTCTATCTTAATGTCAATATCCGGTTTTAGTCCTGACAACTTGATCAGGTTTCTCGCCAGTGTATCGATCTTGACCGGACTTCCCATGTCCAGAACAAAAATCTCTCCACCCTTTGCATAAGTGCCGGCCTGTAATACCAGGCTGACTGCTTCCGGAATCGTCATAAAGTAGCGGATGATATCCGGATGCGTAACCGTCACCGGTCCGCCTGATGCAATCTGTTTTTTAAACAATGGGATGACAGAACCATTACTTCCAAGTACATTTCCAAACCGAACTGCCACAAATTCTGTCTTGATATCTTCCGAAAAGACATGTTTTTTCACCATAGCTCCGTCTTCATCATCTGCATGTGCATAGAGAATCGGCAGTCTTTCCGGTGTCTTCTCTTTGATCATACGATCAAAGGACTGTACGATCATCTCACAGAGACGCTTGCTGGCGCCCATGATATTCGTCGGATTCACCGCTTTATCTGTACTAATCAGAACAAATCTCTGACAGCCGTTCATCATCGCCGCATAAGCTGTCTTGTAAGTACCGATCGCATTATTCTTAATAGACTCACATGGACTGTCCTCCATCAGCGGAACATGCTTATGTGCTGCTGCATGATAGACGATGTCCGGACGATAAGTCTCAAATACCGCATTGATCCTTCTCGAGTCTCGGATAGATCCGATCAATACAACCAGATCAAGTTCAGGATACTTTTTCTTTAACTCTTGCTGTATATCATATGCATTGTTCTCATAAATATCAAAGATGATCAACTGTTTCGGATGGTACTCTGCGATCAGACGGCAAAGACCCGAACCAATACTTCCGCCTCCACCTGTTACCATGACCTTTTTGTCTTGGATAAAGGCATTGATCTCCTGCATATTGACTTTGATCGGATCACGTCCCAGAAGATCCTCCACTGCTACGTCTTTCAGCGCACTGACACGCACCTCACCGGTCAGGAACTGATAGATACCCGGCAGGTTCTTCAGCTCACACCCGGTCTCTTTACAGATGTTCAGGATATCCCGCTTCTCCTGCGCTGTCGCACTCGGAATTGCCACAACGATCTTCTCGATCTTGAATCGTTCGACACAGGAGAGAATATCATCTCTTCCCCCGACCACAGGAACTCCTTCGATATATCTACCCCATTTATTCGGGTTATCATCAATAATACAACATACGATATCCTCCAGCTCTTTGGCTGTCTTGATATCACGCAGGATCATCTGACCTGCCTTGCCCGCACCGATCAGAAGTACCTTCTTCGCCTTCGCGATCTCCTCTGCCTTTCTCTGCCGGCTTCTCTCAAGCAGTACAAACCGGTAAGAAAAACGCACTCCCAGCGTCAGCACAAACTGAATCATAATTCCGAATACATAATAAGAAAGTGGCATCTTCCCGAAAAATACATTCATTCCCACACAGTGGATCACAAATGTAATTCCGGTTGCCACAACCGTCCTAAGCAACTCGCTGTAGCTTGCAAATCTCCAGATGCTATTATAGAGACGCATCTTCCTGAACACAAAGATTGAAATCACAGCGTAAATTAAAATAAACTTAAAATAGAAATTCAAATACTCTTTCGGTATCATCGTATAACGACAATCAAACCGGAACCATAATGCCAGAAAAAAAGCAAGTATCATAGCAATAGCGTCATAAACTGTCAACCCTATTGATACAACTTGCCAGTGTTCCATCCTGTTTTTAAAAGCATGTACTCTCTTCTTCCCCTTCATCTTTTTTCATCCTATTCCTCTTCCCTAAATATTTCTCCTATTCATCCTACTACAGATCCGGACATTTTTCAACAAAATTGTTGATTGCTCCCTATTTTGTGCAGATTTTGAAGATTTATGTCATTTTATTTTACCCCCCCCCACACACATTTTTGTCAATATCCGCGCCTGGTGAGTTCCTATGCTGATAAGTTCTTACAGAACAACGCAAAAGACTGAAGGGTATGCCGCCCCCTCAGTCTTAATTCTAATCACTCTATCTCCATGCGCTTCGGGCACTTTCCAGATCACGAAGTCCCTTTTCCACCTCTTCTCTGCAAGCAGCCATCTCATCTGCCTGCTCCATATTCTCTTCCTTCAGCTGTCTCAAAAGATCCTGCAAATTCATTTCATGTGTTTTTCCACATTCTATAAAATATTCCTTTACCTCATGTACCTGATACAGGTTTTTCAAGCTTCGGCTATGGAGCTCGAGTTTATCACAAAGTGCTTTTGCTTCCTGAAAAACCCGTTCCAAATCTTCATACTTCTTTTTCAGCTCGTCATGAATTGACATATATTTAAGGATATCTGCTGATCCCGCCATTCTGTTCAACACAGACAATGCTGTTTCATATGCTGCTTTCATTGCCGCAATCTCCGGCTGTGTCAGATCAAGCCCTTCGATCGTTTCCACTTTTGGAAGAAGATCCATCACGATTTGAAATGGATTTTCATCTAATTTTTCCAGAAGCGTCGCATCAACACTTTCCAGTGCTTTCGCAAGCGCTGTCAACTCAGGCTCCAGAATTCCATATGCATATTCTGCCTGTTTTTTAATCATGTCCTCCAACATCAGTACGGCATCATCCATTTGCTCCTTCAAACTGTCATCCCGCAGCCCAAGCGTTCCTTTATGAATGGTCTTTGCCGCTTCAAGTAAAGTATCCTGCATAGTGGATTTCTCTTCTTGTACCATTTCCATTACTTTTTCCATGATTTCCGGAGTGCAGTTCGAGCTTTCATATATTTTCTCTGCCTCCGTCAGCCTTGTGATTAAATTTTTCATCTCAGGAATACATCTTAGATAGCTGTTCTCAATATCATTGTCAAATTTCTGAATTGACCTTCTTAATTGTTCCATGCTGTTTTTTAGTTCCGGCAGATATTCCATATCAAACTTAATCACTGCATTGTTTAATTTTTTCCGCTGTAACTGCAGTTCTTTTCCCGGATCTTTTACACTTCTCACTTTGACATTCACTTCTCTCTGGGCTTCTTCAAACAATGCTACAAGCTCCGCTGTAATATTCCCCACCTCTGACCATGAATTTACTGTACTTTGCATTCTCATTTTAAACTGCAGCAACAACGTGGAATTATCTACGTCTTTTAGCTGCTCAATGGAATTTTCAACATACGCCTCCACAGACTTCCATACCGTTTCAAGATTTTTAACGCCTGCTGCCGCCTCATTGATCACAACACTGGCATCTGCCATATTTCCTCTGACAGCTACTACTTTTCTAATAAATATTGGTTTTCTAAAACAAAAACCGAAGTAGCTATCAGAACACTCAGTCTGATCTCTACTCCGGTAATTCCTGTCTCATCAGACAGCCTCTTTTCAGAACACTTAAGATCTGTTGCTTTCGTAGATTCTTCTACTTCACAATATCTCCTAATTCTAAATATTAAAATCTTTTTCTGTCAGAATAATTCTGTCTGCATCATCTGTATTCTTTCCAAGAACTCGCTTCACAAGCTTCTTGGCGGATACCTTTTGTGAATGCGACATCGCCTCATCCATAATGTCTTTTACTTCCGCAACTGTCACTGCGTGATCTTCTCTCTGCATCGCATCGATCCGGCTGTACAGCGCCAGGATTCCCATCTCATCGATACGATATCCATTCTCCTGTGCGTAAGTCTGACCAAATGTAACCAGCTCATCATTTACAAAGATCGGCACTTCCAATCTGCTTGTAAATTTCTTTCTGAATTCTCTATTGGAAGAAAGAACCCGATCCAGCGGCTTTCTCTGCTCTTCCAATACGATCAGCATCTCACCTGTATCCTTTTCCATCGCCTTGTTCAGCTTCGCAACCGTTCTTTCACTTAATTTTCCGGCTTTTTCAATGATCAGTGCTCCACCATATAATTTTGCTACGATATCACTGATCTTCTTTTTATTCAATGCCTCACCTGTGATGATCGCGACTCTTCCCTGACGGATCTTTCTCTGCTTCTGGATTGCCTTTACGACATCAACTGCGAGAACCGTCTTTCCATTCCCCTTGTTTCCAACGATCAGGAGGTTTCCTGTGTTTGAAGTACCTTTTCTATTCGTACAATTGCGATCCTGCTCCAGAACATCTACCAGCTGTTCGCTCATGCCGCGCACCGGAACAAAGTAGGAGAACAGCTTCTTCTGCTCTTCTGTCAGCCCTGCTCTTTTTGCGCCCTGTCCGGACAGGTCATAGCGGCTGTGTACCAAAAATCCTGTATCGGAAATCGATAATGCATCTGCAATCTCATCCATCGGAAGCGGTGCAGTCTTTCCTGTCGCGATCAGCTTCGCAGTCTCTTTTCTGCTCAGCGGTGTCGTAGAACTCAGAATATCCGACTCAACAGGCTCTTCATCCGGGATCTCACGATCGTCCGGTTCATCACTCAGCGTCGGCTTGAACTCTTCCTGCAGTCCTGCTGCAATCGATTCGTAATCGTCCTCATAATCCAGTTCTTCTTCGAATTCCTCTTCCAACTCCTCTGCTGCATCTTCTGTCAGAAGATCCTCATAATCTTCTGCGCTGTCAACCTCCAGAATCAGCTCTTCTGATTCCATTCCAAACTCTTCAGCCGCTTCCTTCTTATTCTCAAGAGGTTCGACAGAGGTACTCGTGTGTACCGGAATCTCCTCACTCTCTTCTTCCGGAATCACACCTTCGATCTCATCGATCATCCTCTGGATATCCGGGGATAAGATCGGGCTCTTTGGCTTGCGCTCGATCTGCTCTACATCCTCTTCATTCACTTCCGGAACTTCCTCCGGTTCAACACCGCCCTCTGCGGCTTCCCACTCAGCAAGAATATCATCAATATCAAGTATATCGTCAACCGGCTCGTCTATTCTCTCATCCTCTTTGATTTCTGTTTCTTCTAATTTAATAGATTCTTTTTCCATATCTTCCTTCTCAGCCTCTTCTGCTACTTCAGGTTCCTCGATTACTTCCACATCTGCTGCATCTGCCGTTTCCGGTTCTGCCAGCTCTTCTAATTCTTTCAGGTCAACTTCCTTAACTTTCGTCTCGATCGTCTCCTCAATAATCTCTTCTACAGGTTCTTCCTCTGTCACTTGATCCAGCAATTCCAGATCTGATAATGACTCAATCTCTTCCAGTGCTTCTGCCAGATCTGAGCAATCATCTTCCCCTGTACTCTCCTCGTCATCACCTTCCACCGGTTCTGCGTCCTCTTCTGCCAATTCTTCGATGTCTTCTTCGTACTCTTCCGCATCCTCTTCTGAAAGTTCAATCTCTTCCTGCTCCTGCGCTTCTTCTGTTTCTGTATGGAAAAGATTCTGAAGTGCCTCGCCAAGCTTCATCGTATCACCCAGCTTCTTCTTCGGCGGCTCCGCTTTTTTCAGCTGCTCTGCCACTTCCTCCTCACTGAGTTCGGCATTCTCCGGCTCTGCGATCTGCTCAGAACGCTCCAGCATATCCTCTGTATAGCGGGCAGCTTCTTCCTGCTCTCTTCTCCGCTTTTCTTCTTCCTCAGCTTTTATTCTGCCCAGATCGATCAGTTTTTTCGCTTCTCTTTCTGAAGATTTTTCTGCTTCTTCCAGCCTTCTGTCATACTTTTCCTGCTGAAGCGGAGTCAATGGCTTGTATCGCATCTTCAGCTCCATAGCCTTGTATACATACTTGCCTTCGCTGAACCACAGAATCAGATCATCACACTCTTCCAGACATTCGGCTGTCATCCCGGCTTCTTCATATCTCTTGGCCAGCTCGTATGCCCACTCTTCGACATACTCTGCTTTTTTGAACTGCTCCAACGCACGGATCTGCTGCTCGATCGGAGCTCTTCGTGCTCTCAACAGGCGGTATCTTAGGATGTACTGATTCGGATCTTTTGGCGCAGCCTGTACGTATTCATCATAATAGTCGATTGCCTCTTCCAGATTTCCAACCTTTATCGCAAGAGTGCACAAGCGATATAATATCTTTCTGCTCCCCTCTGTTCTATGATAGGCAGCTCTCAGAACTCCAAAACTCTTACGGTAATCTCTGATCTTTTCATATATATTGCTGACGTTTAACAGCATATTTATATTTCTGACACGCTTCCAATCAATGCTGTCAGCAATCTCAGCGGCTCTGTTGTATGCACCGTTTTCCATAAGTTTTAGCATCTGTTCTGTCTTCAACTTATATTCATACTTGTCCACTATGCTCACCTCATTATACTTAGTCTGTACCTCACAGGTATCTTTCTCTTCATTGCCTAGTTTGTTCTAGTTTACCATATGACTCCCGTAATGTCAAAAAAATGCACCCTCAATTGACATTGAAGATGCATTTTACTTTTTATTCAAATTTTTCATATTCTATTTTATAAATCGAAGGAACTATCTCGATTCCGTTCCTGTAAGACCTTTACACTTGTTAATTGATATAGCAGTCTGTCCACTAAGACTGGCTTATATGAAACCTCCTGTTCTTCAATTTAACAATATCTATAACCTAAATCCGACTCGGTATCGGTATCATCCTATCATGAAAGTCCTCTCTTCAGTTATTCTCTCTATAACCTTTCGGCTGCTGCAGTATCATCTGACGATATTCCAACATCCTATTTGATTATTCTTTCTATAACTGGGGGTGCTTCATATAAAACTGATATTCCTTATCCATGTTTCTTTACACATGTTCGGGAACTTTGGCTACATGTGGTATCTATATTCAATACGTCTGTAGATGTCGAATCTTTTCATTTTCATCCAGCTTTACAATCTCTTCGATTTGATCTTTTCATTCACTTTTACTGGATCTTATCTTTCGTGGTAAAGGTCTCTTTTACAGGAACCTGCATCTACCGTACCACTGACATATTGAAATGTAACTGATGATATACTGTCCATTGGACCTCTGCCTCCTTAGTTCGTTTATTTTTAATCTAATAGAATGATGTTTTACGAATAAAGAATCATTCTTTAGTTAAATATCCTTTTGAGATGTGTGATTGTTGTATCTCTTTTGGATTGACTTAATAATACCACTCCGCCTTTTATTTGTCAATACATTTTTTATATTTTTCTTTAATAATTTTCAAACTATTCTTTTTTGTTTGAATTTTCTGAATATTTAATTTGTATAATATGCGCATTGCGATTGTACACAGATACAGATATAATAAATTTACTTTTTAGCTGTCGTCTGTACAGCATTGGCTTCTGTCTTTTAGAAGCTGTCTGTTTTCCGGCGTTTCGCCAGATTTTCAGTTATTTTTAACCGAACATAAGAATAAGAAGATTGCATCTACAGAATAAGTTTTTTATAATGGAGGAAAGTACATGAGAAAAAATAAAAAAAGAAATCACCAGAAACACCCTGTCCCGAATCACAAATATAAGGATCGGCTTTTTCGTCTGGTTTTCAATAACAAGAGGGATCTTTTGGACCTGTACAATGCATTGAATAATACCTGCTATGAAAATCCGAATGATCTTGAAGTAAATACACTGGAGGACGCTGTTTATCTCTCTATGAAAAATGATATTTCATTCCTGATCGGCGGGACACTGAATCTCTACGAGCATCAGAGCACGTATAATCCAAATATGCCATTGCGCGGACTGATCTATCTCGCCAGGTTGTATGATGGATACGTTGAGACGAAAAATATCAATTTATACAGCAGCTCTTTAAAAAAGCTGCCGATTCCTCAATACTTTGTGTTCTATAACGGCACAAAAGAACAACCGGATGAGACGATTCTTCAATTGACGGATGCATTTGAATCTGTATCCGATAATCGGCAGCCTTGTCTGCAGTGCACCGCAGTGATGCTGAATATCAATTACGGACATAACCTTGCGCTTATGGAAAAATGCCAGCGGCTGAAAGAGTATTCTATTTTTGTGGATACGGTAAGGATTCAGTGTAAGAAAACGAGTGATCCGAGGCACGCTGTCACGAAAGCGGTGGATATCTGTATTGAAAAGGGAATTCTTCGGGATGTACTGGTGAAGCATAAAGCGGAGGTAATCAGTATGGTTCTGACATCATTTAATCAAAAGGCTTATGAAGAAGACTTAAAAAACCAGTATAAAGAGGGCGTTGAGGAGGGCATTAATCTCGGACAAAAAGAAATTGTTCTCCATATGCTTCATTCCGGCAACTCTCCAGAGCAGATTGCTCAGCTGACCGGGATTGATATTGAAGTTGTAAAACAATGGATTGAAGAGGCTAAATAATTTTTGCAAAACACATCCCCCGGATTTCAGGCTTCTTTCTCCTGAAATCCGGGGGGATCTATTCATTTTCTCTATTTTCTTAGCAGATCTCTGCTCCTGCCGGCATTGTTTTCTCCGGTGTCATCAATGCGAGATTTCCTTCTGCATCTTCTGCGCATAACAACATTCCTTCGGATAATACTCCGGCCAGTTTTGCCGGTTTCAGATTTACAAGAACCATCACTTTCTTTCCGACCATTTCTTCGGCTGTGTAATGACCTTTGATTCCGGATACGATCTGTTTTACCTGGCTTCCAATCTTCACCTGTGAGCAAAGGAGTTTTCTGGATTTTTTCACTTCTTCGCAGGCAATGATTTCTCCGACCTGGAACTGCATTTTTCCAAAATCGTCAAATGTGATCTCTGGTTTTGCTTCGATATCGATCACATCTTCCTCTTCTTTTTCTTCTTCAACCGGTGGATGCAGCTCTTCTACTTTTTTCAGAACTTCTTCCAGATCCAGTCTTGCGAAGAGGATTTCCGGTTTTTCTGTTACATGACCATTTCCAAGCTGTTCCAGAATCTTCTTGCTTGTAGAAGGCATAAAGGATTCCAAAAGCTCTGCCCCGCGGGAAATGCTCTGAATGAGGTTCCAGAGAACTGTTTCCAGACGGTCTTTTTTTGCTTCATCTTTTGCCAGTACCCATGGCATTGTCTCGTCAATATATTTGTTGCAGCGTTTGAAGAGATTGAAAATTTCTGTCATTGCATCTGCCACACGCAGCTCTTCCATCTTGTCTTCGACTGCTTTTGGTGTGCTTTCTGTCACTGCCTTCAGATCTGCATCAACCTCTTCTGCCACACCTTTATCTGTTACAGTTCCGCCGAAATATTTATTTGTCATGGAAACGGTTCTGTTGACCAGATTTCCAAGTGTATTTGCAAGATCCGAATTCATGCGCTCTACCATCAGTTCCCATGTGATCACTCCGTCATTTTCAAACGGCATCTCGTGCAGGACAAAATAACGAACTGCATCTACTCCAAAGAAATCCACCAGTTCATCTGCATAAAGAACGTTTCCTTTGGATTTACTCATTTTTCCGTCACCCTGGAGCAGCCATGGATGTCCGAATACCTGTTTTGGAAGCGGAAGATCAAGTGCCATCAAAAAGATTGGCCAGTAAATCGTATGGAAGCGGATGATGTCTTTTCCGATCAGATGAAGATCTGCCGGCCATAATTTGTGAAACTGCTCCGTGCTGTTTCCATCGCAGTCGTATCCGATTCCTGTGATATAGTTTGTAAGCGCATCCAGCCATACGTAAGTTACATGTTTCGGATCGAAGTCTACCGGGATTCCCCATTTGAATGATGTTCTGGAAACACACAGATCCTGCAGTCCCGGAAGCAGGAAGTTGTTCATCATCTCGTTTTTACGGGATACCGGCTGAATGAATTCCGGATGTGTATTGATATGCTCGATCAGTCTGTCTGCATATTTGCTCATTTTAAAGAAGTATGCTTCTTCTTTCGCAGGCTGTACTTCACGTCCGCAGTCCGGACATTTGCCGTCTACAAGCTGTGATTCTGTGAAGAAAGATTCACATGGAGTACAGTACATTCCTTCATAGTGCCCTTTGTAAATATCTCCCTGATCGTACAGTTTTTTAAAGATCTTCTGTACCTGTTTTTCATGATCTTCGTCTGTTGTACGGATAAATTTGTCATAAGAAGTATCCATCAGATCCCAGATTTTCTTGATTTCTCCGGAAACATTGTCTACAAATTCTTTTGGTGTTACTCCCGCCTCTTCTGCTTTGAGCTCGATCTTCTGACCATGCTCATCGGTTCCTGTCTGGAAAAATACATCGTATCCCTGACTTCTCTTGTATCTTGCGATCGCGTCAGCCAGAATAATCTCATAAGTGTTTCCAATATGCGGTTTGCCTGATGTGTAGGCAATCGCTGTTGTGATATAATATGGTTTCTTGTCTGCCATCTCTCTTCTCTCCTTCATAAAAAATCCCGTCTTCCTGCTGCCAAGAAGACGGGTGAATACCGTGTTACCACTTCTGATTTATCTCAGCCTCACGGCTGAAACCTCTGTGAGTGCTGCCAAAAACACTCTCTCGCTGTAAAGGGCGAACCCATCGCAGTTCACATCATGCTTGCTGCGCCGCTCGGGAGCCATGTTCGATCATCTTCCGTTCATCCCTCTCAGCATCGGATCCTTTCTCGGATCTTCCGGGAATTCTCTGTAAAATTTCGGATAACCTACTCTCTCCGTCTTTGCATTTTCCGTATGATTTTTCTACCAGATATGTGTATAAAATACACACTTTCTCGTTGAAAATCGTATCACAGCCGGAATGATAAGTCAAGATTGCACCTTTTAAAAATTTGTCTTATTACGATCCAGCGGCCACTTCGACCAGAAATTTTTTCTGCCGTAATGCCTCTTCGATCAGATCCAGTGTCTCTTCGGAATCTGCCTCGATCAGATGATAGTGATAATTGGAGGTAATATTTTTCAGAGGACTTGATTTTCCCCGCTTAATATCCTCTACAAATTCCATCACTTTTCGTCTGGATGTGATGTTAATCTCTGCCTCCATGTGACCGTACACCCTGTGATTGACCATCACGTTCACCACTTTTCCGCCCAGATCCACTACCGTACACAGCTCGTCTTCCAACTCTTCATCCGTGTGATTCACTTTGAAGATCCGGTTCACGGAATGTGGAGTATTCAGAAGATATCCCCTGTTTGTGGATATGATCTCATGTCCCGCTGCCCGGATCAGTGCGATATCCTGCACGATCACCTGCCGGCTGACATCAAATTCTTTTGCAAGCTGCGCCCCAGATACCGGAATACTGCTTTTTTTAATCTGATTTATGATTTGATCTCTGCGTTCAGAACCTGTCATAAATACTGTTCCTCTCTTTCTTTTTCTGCATCTTTACTCCACTGCATGCAGATTCTTTAAAGAAATATCCAGGATCGGAGCGGAGTGTGTCAACGCACCGCTGGAAATATAGTCAACTCCGATCTCTGTCAGACGCGCGATATTTTCTTTTGTCACATTTCCGGAGCACTCTGTCTGGGCTCTTCCGTCGATCAACTCCACTGCTTTTTTCATATCCTCCGGTGACATATTATCCAGCATGATGATATCTGCGCCGGCTTCCACCGCTTCTTTTACCATGTCCAGATTTTCTACTTCTACTTCAATTTTTCTGACAAACGGTGCATACTCTTTTGCCATCTGCACCGCTTTGGTCACACTTCCTGCTGCTCCGATGTGGTTATCTTTTAACAGCACACCGTCAGAAAGGTTGTAACGGTGGTTGTATCCGCCGCCTGCACGAACTGCATATTTCTCAAAAATACGCATATTCGGTGTTGTTTTTCTTGTATCGAGGAGTTTGATCTTGCTTCTTTCCAGAAGTTTTGCAACAGAATTGGTATAGGTCGCAATTCCGCTCATTCTCTGAAGATAGTTGAGCGCAACTCGTTCTCCGGAAAGAAGGACACGGATGTCTCCTTTGACTTTTCCCATCAGCTGTCCGTTTTTCACTTCTTCTCCGTCTTTGCAGTATAACTCTGCCTTCGTGTCCGGATCCAGAAGGGTAAACACTCTCTCGAACACTTCCAGTCCGGCAATAATTCCATCCTGTTTGCAGATCAGGTCTACTTCACCTGCCACTGCCTCTTTCATCACTGAATTGGTTGTCACATCTTCACTGGAAATGTCTTCTTTTAACGCTTCTAAGATCAGGTGATCTGCCTGAAGCTTCATTGTAATCTGATTCATCTGGTTTCTCCTTTATTTTTCATCTATTCTTTCATTTTATACAGCCTGTTCTTTTTCCAGGCACCATTGCTCTTTGATAAGATTTGCCGCTCTTTTTGCAAATACAAGACTCTCCAGAAGAGAGTTGCTTGCCAGACGGTTCGCTCCGTGCACACCGTTGCAGCTTGTCTCTCCCACTGCAAACAGCTGCGGCATGGACGTGTGGCTGTTCTTGTCTACCCAGATACCGCCCATAAAATAGTGCTGCGCCGGAACGACCGGAATGCACTCTTTTGTAACATCATAGCCTTCCTCCAGGCAATGCTCGTAAATATTCGGAAAATGACTCAATATCGTCTCTTTCTCGATCGGCGCCATGGACAGCCACACAAAATTCGTTCCATCCTTTTCCATCTGTTCCCGGATTGCCCTGGTCACCACGTCTCGCGGAAGCAGTTCATCTACGAAACGCTCCATGTTTTTATTATAGAGAAGTGCGCCTTCCCCACGGACGGATTCGGAGATCAGGAATCGTCTGCCCGGCTTTTCCGAATACAATGTAGTCGGATGGATCTGTACATAATCCAGATGCTCCAGACGAATGTGATGTTTTTTCGCTACTTCCAGTGCATCTCCTGTCAGATGCGGAAAATTTGTGGAATGCTGGTACAGCCCGCCGATTCCTCCGCTTGCCAGAATGGTATAATCTGCATAAATAGAGGACTCTTCACCACTTTTCGTCTTCACGGTGATTCCCGCACATTTTCCGTTTTCCTCAAGAATATCTGTCATGGTTGTATATTCGTAAATTGTTACGTTATTCTTTTCTCTTACACGCGCCAACAGCTTACTGGTGATCTCTTTTCCTGTCACATCTGCATGAAACAGAATTCTCGGTCTGGAGTGTGCCCCCTCTCTTGTGTAGGCAAACGCTTCTCCGTCCTTTTCAAATTCTACTCCATATCCTACCAGATCTTCAATGATTTTTCCAGAACTGCGGATCATAATATCGACAGATTCTTTCCGGTTTTCATAATGACCGGCTCTCATCGTATCTTCAAAATAACTGTCATAATCCTGTTCATCCCGGAGTACACAGATTCCGCCCTGTGCCAGAAATGAATCACTGCTCTGTGCATCTGCTTTTGTGATCATGATGATTTCTTTGTCATCCGGAAGATTCAATGCAGAAAACAGCCCTGCAACACCTGTTCCAACGATAACAACATCTGCTTTTTTATTCATAATACTCTCTTTCCTTTCGGCAGGCCTCTCTTTTTATGAAAGACACTCTATTTTGCCAGCTCCAGCATTTTTTCCAATGGTTTTCTGGAGTCAATTCTCAATTCCTTGCTCAAATGAACTTCATTTTCTCCTGTTTTTAAGACGTGAAGAACCTTTTCCAGTGTGATCAGCTTCATATCTGTACAGACAGGCTCTGTCTCTGTAAAATAAAATTTCTTATCCGGATTGTCTTTTTCCAGCTTGTAGCGGACGCCGTTTTCGGTACAGATGATAAACTCTTGTTTCTCTCTTTTCGTTGCGTAGTCGATGATTCCGGAAGTACTTCCTACATAATCGGAAATTGCAAGCACTGCCTTTGGACATTCCGGATGCGCCAGTACCTCTGCTGCCGGGTGCTGTACTTTCGCTGCTTTGATCTCCTCAATCTGCATGTGTTCGTGAATCGGACAGTATCCCTCGTTGTATACAAAATTCTTTTCCGGTACCTGCTCTGCAATAAAATGTGCCAGGTTCTTGTCCGGAATAAAGAAAATGTTCTTGTTCGGAAGTGCTTTTACGATCTTCACCGCATTTGCTGATGTAACGCACACATCAGAATGTGTTTTCAGCTCTGCTGTAGAATTGATGTAGCATACAACCGCCAGATCTTCATATGTATCCCGCATTTTCTGAATGGTTTTGGCATCTGCCATATGTGCCATTGCACAGTCTGCATGCATATCCGGCATCAGAACTGTTTTCTCCGGGTTCAGTACCTTCGCACTCTCTCCCATGAAAGACACGCCACAGAATACGATGGTCTGCTCTTTCAATCCAACTGCAACCTTACTCAGATAAAAAGAATCTCCGATGTAGTCCGCAATGTCCTGAATCTCCGGTCTCACATAATAATGTGCCAGAATAACTGCATTTTTTTCCTGTTTTAATTTCTGGATTTCTTCCACAACTGTCATATTGTATTCCCTCACTTATCCTGAATTGTTAAATTTTTATCGTTAATTGCTGACAATTATAGCACAAGACTTTACATGTGACAAGACAGTTGTGAAATTAAAAAAGAAGATACAATCCGATTTAACAGACTGTACCTTCCATATTTTATACACTTAATTTCTTTTCAGCCAGAACACTGGAAATCACAAATAGTATAATGCATGCAACAATATAAAATGCGCATTCTCCAATTCCTATATAGAGTCCGCTATGGATTCCCATAAGTCCGTATTTGGCAAACAGATTGTAAATATATTCCACAATTCCATTGATCACAAAGAACAAAATGAATGAAACAATGCCCGCAAATCTGGAATTGATCAACACCGTTCTGGATACAATGACTGCCAGAAATCCGGTTGCGATCACACAGGTCCATGCAAGGAAGAAAAACAGAAAGATTGCCATAAGTGTGATCCAATCCATATTTCCCTGGAAAAGCCACTCTGCACCAATGCGAAGCCCTTTAAAAAGCTCTTCCCATGCATCCATTTTTGCAATCAAACTCAAAATGCAGGCTATTGCTGCCAGCACGTATGCTGCTGAAATAAAGAAAATCTGTAAAATTGCTGCAATGTACTTTGCTCCCAGGATCTTCCAGCTTTGCATCGGCACCATCCAGAGCATATGACTCTGCTTTGTTTTCAGGTCACGGTTCAATATCAACAGACTTTCAATTCCCATATAGAAAAATACAAACATTCCGACAAACATTTCCAGCATTACACTGATTCCAACTGTATTCCCGTTCTCTGTAAAGGTTCCAACTACAACTGCCAGTAAAAACACCAGAAGCAGCGCCAGTATGATGTTTCTGGATGTCTGCTGTTTTTTCAGCTCATATTTGATCAAGCGTCCCATTTTGTTTCCTCTCTTTCTCTTTTCTCATTCTGCCTTTGTTCTTCCTACATGATCTCCAGATAAATATCTGCCACGGATTTTCCACTTTGCATCCGTTCTTCTTCCACTGACATCCGACGCACAACTTCTCCATCTTTGATAAAGATTGCCTCATCGATAAAACTTTCGATCTCATCGATCATATGTGTGGAAATTACAAAGGTATTTTTTTCATTTGCTGACTCCAGGATCATCCCGAGAATCTCTTCTTTTGCTTTATAATCAATTCCATTGAACGGCTCATCCAGAAGATACAGCTCTGCTTTGCGGCTCAGTGTTGCGATCACCTTCAGCTTTGCTGTCATACCGGTGGACAGTTCTTTGACCTTCATCTTGCCTTCCAGGGACATCCTTCTTACCATCTCGTGAAATTTCTTCTCATCAAAATCCGGGAAGAAATCTTTATAGTACTGCCCGACTCCGTTCACATCCAGAAAACTGTAGAAAAACGGCTCTGTAGACATGTAGGCGATCTCTGCCTTATCTCCATAGAACCACGGATGTTCCTTGAACAAAATCTCTCCGGATGTAGGCTTTGTCAGACCGGAGATGATCTTCATCCATGTGGTCTTTCCGCTTCCGTTCTCCCCGAGCAGACCATAGATCTTTCCGCCTTCCAGTTTCAGCGAAACTTCATTCAGCGCCTTTTTTGTGTAAAATGATTTGCTTAAATCACGACATTCTAAAATCATCTTCTCTCCTCCTTGTAGTCTGCAATTTTTGAGATAATATCATCTTTTTCAAATCCAAGATCCTGCATCTCATGTATAAAGCTGCTCAACAATTCTTCTGCCATTTCTTTTTTTATCGTCTCGAACATCGTCTCTTCCTGCATCACAAATGTTCCAATCCCCCGCTTTGTATAACAATATCCATGTGTCTCCATCTCTCTGTAGATTCTTGCTGCAGTGTTCTGATTGATCTTATAAAGGACCGCCAGCTCTCTGTTGGATGGAAGCTTCTCTCCGGGAAGTATCTTTCCCTGTATCATCTTTTTCTTCAAGTCGTGAATGACCTGCAGATAGATTGGCATCTCTGCATTGTAATTCATCTTCTTCCTCCTTCCGCCTCGTGTATCGGTGCTATAGTTAGATAGTACACTAGGTTTTTAGTTTTGTCAAGATGGTTTATAAAAAACAGGAGTGCCGCAAAATGATTTCATTTCTCGACGCTCCTGTCTTCCCATACTATTTACAATTCAAATATTCTATTTTCTGCGCATCCTTCTGCAAATAATAAATGCTGCCGCTGCAACACTGATTGCAATTGCCGCCACAAACGGAATCACCATGCTGTCATCTCCTGTTTTTACAACATTCTTGTCATTCTTTTGATCCGTATTCTGGCTGGTATTTTTATCTGCTCCCTGATTTGTAGTTTCATCCTGATCAGTAGAAGGAGAAGATGTGTCCTCTTTCTTTACCAGTGATCCGATCGCATTTTCCAGATTCTTTAAGGCCTCTGTAATCTCTTCCTCTGTGGCATCTTCTTTGTCTAGAACCTTCTGCGCCATTTCCATGGCTTTCTGCAATACTGCATAACTTTCTTTTGTATACTCAGACTGCGTGTAGCTCTTTGCCATTTCCATTACCTGCTGAAGCTCTGTCTTATCCTGAGCATCTCCGTTATCCTGGTCGCCACCATTGTCCGGATCACCTCCGTTATCCTGATTACCACCATTGCCCAGGATAATCTCTGCTTTTTCCGGATAATCTATGTTTTGAATTACTTCCGTCTTCGTTCCCTTGACCATTTTTACAGAATCTTCAACAACACTTACATGAACTGTTGCACCATTCTCATTTGTTGTATTGATCTGCACATTTCCAAGTTTCAAAGACTCTGTACCATTTTGAAAAAGAGTCTTTGTTCCTGACAGATAAATATTCAGGATCCCTTTTTCTTGATTGTAACGATAGTCTGCTACTTTTGCCACATTTTCAGAAAACTGAAATGTTGCTGTCGTCTCTTCCTGCACATTCGAATCTACCTTCAAGCCTACTTGAAGTGACAATATGTTTCCACTGACAGACTGCGGCAATGTCAATGACACACCGACCTGCTCCGCTTCAACTGCCAGTTCAATACTTTCCTTTTCTGCTGCAGATACTTGTAACGGAAGTACCGATGCAATAAGAAGCATGACCACGATTCTTGCTATATACTTTTTCACACTATACTCCTTTTTGATTACTGATTTCCATTGAGTTCAATTTCCGGCATTTCCTGAGGCACTTCCACATACAGAGAATCACTTACCAGTCTCTGCCCTTCGTTTGTCTGTGCATCATTTACTCTGTAAAGCTCTGCACGCACCTGTTTTCCGGCTAATTGGGCACTATCCTGCGGATCGATCCAGTAAATCCATGTACCATCCGATACATCCTGAATATTCCCGGTTTCCGGTACATCTGCAAGAATGATCTGCTGCGCTTTCAAACTTCCATCCGTATTTGTTCCGCCTACAATATTTCCATCCTGATCATAAAGAAGTACTACATTGTATGCCGGATTTCCTTTATACGAACCAACAAAAACGATTGACCCTGCCGGTATCTTATCTGCTTCTGTTTCTCCGTATTGGTAATCCGATGCCAAACGCCCAATTGCGGAAGTTCCATCTTGAGCACTTCTGAAATCTACATTATCTCCGGTAACTCCCAGTACATCCAGTTCCGATATTGATATTTCGGTGTCTTTCTGGTTATGAATGACCAGTTTTACTGCATCTGTACTGTATGTGCCGACATATTTGCCATCCACATTTTCAAAATATACCGTCTGTACTTTTTTGTCATCAAATGAACCTTTTACAACCTCTGTCCATTCATCATTATCCCCATGCACATAAATGCTGTAATCTTTGATCGCTGTTCCCTCGTTTACTGTATATTTCAATCCTGAAATGATCTGCTTCCGATTAAACTGCATCAAAACTTCTGCCTCATCTCCTGCAATTCCTGTATATGTTGTATCCGTCTTATTGTCCACTGCTTTTAAGATCGGCGCTTCCTGCTGTGGTGCACATGGTGTATCTTCATCTGCTTCTCCCGGATCTTCTGTATGAACTGCCTCCATATTTTTCGTTGTGGTAGTCCAGAATTCCTTATCCAGGCTTCCATCATGTTCGATCTTGACCGGTGTCAATGTCTTCGCTGCCGAACGATTCAAATACTTGTCCACCACTGTCACTTCATAGGTGATGACTCTGTTATTTACAGTTGTCACATGATCACTGAACTGGTTTTCTGTTGTAAATCCTACAACTTCTTTTTCAACCTGTCCTCCCGAAATCATGGTCCGCGTAATTTCATAGCCCAATACGTCTTCTTCCGGAATTGTCTTGGAAGTCAATGTAAAATCGACCTGATTTGCTGTGTCTTTATTGACGCTTACTGTAGTATCATCTCCGACTGCTTCTACATCTCCCAGACTTCCCAGGCTGCTTCCGCTATTTTCCAGACGATACACTCTTGAATCATCATTTACATAATAAATTGCCCTTGTTTCTGTTTCAAACTGCCCTGCGTAACTTCTCGTCTCATCGTTCGGGATCATTCCCCAGCGTTCAAAAAATTCGAGAATATTCTTCTGGGCTGCCGCACACGCAAGTCTCATGAAATCCTGATCTCTGTCTCCGGACAATGTCAGCGCGATACCCTGAGGTGCCGGTGCTTTTGCCGTGTTTCTCGCATAAGTATCCACTCTTGCAAAAAACAGATTATTTAACTGCTCTTCATAGTTGTCATAGGTTTTAAAGTTATATCCGGAATCATATGCCAGATGTAACTGCCAGTACATTCCAAGCTGTGTAAATACGTCCTCTGATTTTCCGGTTGTTCCGGATGTCACCTTCTCATAAACTTTCGGATATTCAAACCGAACACTGTCATTTGTATCTTTTGCCTGTGCCAACACTGCAAAATAGTTATTTGTCACTTCTGCATATGCATACGCACTCTGATTGATGTTATGTCCGATCTCATGGGCGATTCCCCAGCCAAAATAGCGTCCGCTTACGTATTTTCCATTATCAGACTGAACCGGAACTCCTGTCATCATACCAGCTGTTTCATTCCATCCGATTCCAATGTGATCTCCTGCCGCATACATAAATGCTCCTGCAAACATTCTCTGATAACGGATATTCAAATGTCTCTGCGGGAATCTGTCTTTTTCATCCGGTGCTGTCTGATTCAATCCCTTATGCTGATAGAACAGATTCATCATACCTTCCATTGCATCCATGGAATCTAACAATTTCTGTGCATTTCCCTCACAGCCGCTTAAAACCTGCTGTGCCGGCAATGAAAACAGCATCTTATCCAGTAAAATATCTGTTGCTCCAAGGATACAGTTTTCTTTGCTGTATTCGTATTCCACAGATTCATTTCCGGAATTTTCATGTACTTTTTTGTGAACAGCTTCCATTTTTTCTACATAGCCCTTCAACGCTTCTACATACTGTTCTGCTCTTTGCTGCCGTTCCTGTGCATCCGTCACTCCATAAAGATCCAACGTCGGAACTTCCACTCCGCCATTGACACGAACAGAATAGCGGTCATTTGCATTATTGCCTGTATATTGAATATATAATGCTCCTCCTGACTCTTCATCTGTTGACCAGATTTTCGGGATCGTTACATCATTTCTTCCTGTTTTCAGTGTTGTTACCACTTTTGACACAGAACCTGATTCTGCGTGATATTGTGTCGCTACAAGCTGAAGGTTTGTGTTGGATCCGGTTCCCATTGTATTGTGTCCGACAAAGAGTGTGATCTCTTCTCCTGCTGCTGCAGTAATTCCAAGTGGCTGCCATGCATTCAGACCACTAAAACCTCTGTCTGTATCTCTTGTTGTAATGGTATTGTGTACCAGAATCGGCTCACTCAACTGATTGTTCAGAATGTCCTCTGCATTATCCAGTTCTTTTTCCAAACGGTCTTTATCCGGATGATACTCTCCACTTGCCTCGTCCTTTGTCTGCAGACGATTCCTGAGGTCCTGTATCGTCTGCTCTGTCACAGATCCTTTCAGAACTGTATGAAGCTCATCCTCATATAGTCCCATAATATCATCTTCCAGAGAGTCATAATTGTAAAAACTAATCTCTGAAACCGTGATAACACGCAGGCCGGAATAATCTCTTCCGATTCCAAAACTAATTTTTTTAGCCTGAATCGGCTCTGCAATCCGAATAAAATAATATCTTTTGTTATTTTTGTCAGTTCTTGCCTCTATTTTCAGATTGTTTTTATCTACAACATGCTCGCTTCCATTTTCATCCCAGTATTTCAGACTGATCCGTGTGAAATTTCCCTGTGCCGTCACTTCCTGGAACCCAATTGTATCCATTGTATACGGCTGATCAAACTCGAATGTAAATCCTTTGTTATTAAAATCGGTATATTCCCCACCGTCATCCCAGTCTGCCATATAAAAATGAGATGCAGGATTGTTATCCACAGTTCCCCATGCCGTCTTACCCTCTAAGTCCAGAGGACTGTCTTTCATCTCCCCACGTCCTCTTGTTGCAGATACGATATGAGAACTTACTTGTCCTTCTTCGGATGTATTGATCTGCTTGTATTTCGGCATGACTGCTGGTTCCAGATCCGTTGTCTGAGCTGTGCTCGTTAAGGATGGATCACTTTCACCCAACTCATTCACACCTGTCAGATAGATTTCATATTTTACATTCTCTTTTAGCTCTGATATTGTATAGCTGTTTGTCGTGATATTTTCTATTTTGGTGTATTCTTCCTGACCTTTTTCACGGTAAAACAGATTATAAAACTCTGTGTTTTTCATGTTTTTCCAGGAAACTTCCACACTCTTATATTTTCCGACTGCCTTTACATTTTCCGGTGCATCCGGTTTTTTGTCCGCTTTCGGAACTGCTGTAACCGATTCACTGTATCCGCTTTTCCAGGTTCCATTAACAGACTGCACTTTTGCTGTGTATTGTTCTTTGTTCACGAGTTTCTTTTCATTAAATGATGTTACTTTCAATGAATTATTCTTGACTGTATACGTATCCTGCTCTCCGTTATGCTCAATCAGAACCTCGTATCCTGTCACATTTTTACAAGCATCCCAGGTAAGTGTAAATTCTTCACTACCTGTCTCAACTGCAAGATTTGTCGGAATATCCATATCCGGCTTTGGAATCCGGTTTTCCATTCCGTTTACAAATTCCACTTTGGAAATTTCCGCCAGATTATTGTTGTTCTGCATTCCCTGGATCGTAAGCGTTACTTTTTTTACAGCAATCTGACTTCCGAGATGAATCTGAATATTTCCATCTTCATCCATGGAAACCTGCACATCACTAGTTCTCAGTAAGTGCTCCACTCCATTTTCTATCGGTGCAGTTACGGTCTGCTCGTTTCCTTCTGCATCTATATATGTAATATCCACAGTAGCTTTTTGAATTGGATTTTCTTTATTAGTCTCAATTAGAATTCCGTCAATTTGTGTGTCTGCACTTTCTGAAAGGTCGAACTCTACTGAAACAGGATGTTCTTCTGAAATTTCTGTTCCACCTTGCGTTGAAAGTGTAACATTTCCTTCTCCTTTCAGTAAATCCTCCAGGTTTCCTTCCACATTTGTGTCTTCTCCCGGTTTCGGGCTGATCGCATCTGCAGAAACAGATTCTTCTATGCAGGCCAGTGTGTGCCCTTCTGCCTGATATCCTTTTGCAAAATATTCCAAATCTGCCAGATCTGTTTTCTGATCTCCTGTCAGATCCGTCAATTCTGATGACTGCTCTGTATCAATCGCATCTACTAATACTGAACGGTCTGTGTCATCGATCACTCCGTCTCCTGTTACATCACCAATCAGCAACACACCCGGATGATAATCCCCCTCTTCATAGGTATATCCCTCTACAAACCCTGTCATCAAATTTACAGCATACGACTTGCTGTTCACTTCGATTGTCTGTGTGTATGTAGCAAATCCGGGAGCTGCCACTGTCAGCTCATAAGTTCCTGCCGGTAACTGACTAAAATGAACTGTTCCTTTTGTATCCTGAATTTCCTGATTTGCTGCCAGTTCAATGCTCTGACTTTCCTGACCACTTAATCCAACCGTAAACGTTACACTTTTTTGCAGCGTAATTCCCGGCGCAATTGATACCTGAACCACTCCTATATCTTTCAATGGAGCCTGTTCTGTTCCATTTACTGCCTGAACTGCATCCTGACCCTCAGTCTGATATTCCATTTGTACAGGATTTTCTTCGGTAGCGTAGGTCACTGTTCCTGATGTCAGCATCAAGGTTGCTGCAAGCAAGATTGATACTACTCGTTTCATAACTATTTTCCTCCCTTTTTCTTTTGGACGATAAAAAACAATCTATCTTGATTGTTTTTCCCACCGTTTCACTAATATATCACAATTTGTAACCCCTTATCAATTGTTTTTTTCTTACCTTATCCCCTTCCTACCAACACTGCCCACTTCTGCTCTCCGTCATCCTTTAAATCTACATCCGGAAAGCTTTTGATATACTGCTGAAACTGCGAATATCCATAATCTCTCACTTTAAAATTCCCGAACTTATTTCGAATCTTATTTCCGAGAGTTCCCAGAGATACTCCCTGACATCCCGCCTGTTTCAACTGGTACATAATATATTCTTCAATACGTTCCTGCTGACTTTTATCTTCATACAATGTCACGGATACTTTTGTTCCATCCTGTAACAGCTTCAGTTTTGGAAATGTTTCCAGAAACTTGGACAACAGACTGTATCCATATCTTCGCACATCGAAATCCGGGTACAGTTTGACCAGACGGCTTCCGACCTCTCCAAGTCCTGTCTCCTTATCGTTGTTTTGATTTTCTGTAATAATCTTCACGACCGCTTCTTCAATCTGACTCTTGGAGACTGCACCGGCAGACTCTTTTTTGGACTCTTTTCCTACAACTGCATGTGCCGCTGCTTTTTCCGGTTTTTCAAGCATGCTGTCTTCTAACAGCAATTCCAGTACGGTAAAAATGTCACAGGCTTTTCGAAACGGCGGCGGTGTCTTATCTTCTCCCATTCCAATCACCATTTTTCCGCTTTCCCGAAGTCTGCTTGCCAGCTTTGTAAAATCGCTGTCACTGGACACCAGACAGAATCCTTCCAGCTCGCTTGTGTACAGCATATCCATGGCATCGATAATCATTGCCGAATCGGTCGCATTTTTCCCATGAGTATAGCTGAACTGCTGGATCGGTGTGATTGAGTTCTGCAAAAGCACCTCTTTCCAGCTGGAATTGTAGGTGCTGGTCCAGTCCCCGTAAATCCTCTTGTACGTGACATTCCCATACTTGGACAACTCATCCAGTATCGGTTTGATATATTTTGCTGAAACATTGTCCGCATCGATCAGCAACGCGTATCTCTCTTCCATATTTGATAACCCTCTCCCTCTAAATTTTTCCATTCAAACACACCATTCTCACAGATCATGTAGCTGTGCTCTGAATTTTCTTTTGGAATCGACACAGAACCCGGATTCATGTACATGACACTCTGATCTGCTTCCGTATGAATCTTTTCACATGCCGGTATATGTGTGTGTCCGTTCAGCAGAATATCCCCTGCTTTCAGCATCGGCAGCTTTCCCGGATTCCACACATGACCATGTGTTGCATAAATATTCTGTCCATCCAGATTCAAAAAACAATAGTCCGCCAGAATCGGAAATTCCAGAACCATCTGATCCACTTCCGTGTCACAATTTCCTCTGACACATAAGAGCTCCTGTTTTCTTGCATTTAACATGGCAATGACTTCTTTCGGCGCATACTCTTTCGGAAGATCATTGCGGGGGCCGTGATATAAAATATCCCCTAACAAAAGCAGTTTATCTGCCTTCTCCCTATCATATGCCTCCAGCATTTTTCTGCAGTAATATGCAGAACCGTGAATATCTGATGCGATCATTAATTTCATATGTGATTCCCTCTTTTCTCTATTAAAAAACACTCTTGCTCAATTCCTTTTCCTGTTTCTATCAGCCTTTTGATCAGCTCTTGCAGCTTTGGATTTTCATCCTGAACACGCTTTAGTTTTTCCAGTGTTTCCGGTTCTATCACTTCTGTAAATTCCTGATATGCTTCATATGTCTCAACATCCATCTGAAGCGGCTCTAACTCCGGAAAGATTGTTTTTCGTATATACTGAAAAATTTTGATTCCACCGTAATCCAGATCTCCGCTGTGAAAATATTGCACTTCACAGGATGTCTGATTTTTTAACACTTGATGCAGCTGCTTTAAAAATCTACATTCTTTTGGAGAAAAATATCCATGACTAAATAAGTATAGAATACCATCCTTATACGGTGCAGAGATATAATTGGCTTTATTCTCAAATATCACGATCTTCTGAATATTCTGTACTTCTTTTATCGCGGCATGCTCCAGTGTCCGACTGTTTAATGTAGTACCGAACCGATAACACTCTGTATTAATCTCCTGAGTGCTTCCATTTTCTTCTTTCAGACAAAAATGCAGTTTCCCTTTTAAAGACAGTTCTTGTGCATATTCTTCGATCCACAGCTGCTGAAGCACTGTCGTGTCATCCATTTCTTTTTCTACATCCGGACAGAATTTTTTCGCAGTACTGATGACATGACTTTGCATCTCTTGTTCAAATGTTTTTGTATTTCCCAAATATTTTTTACTGAAAATCCTTTTAAAAACAGATTCTGTAAGCTGATCCAGACCTTCAAAGCACGGGGCATATTTTTTCTCATCCGCTAATAATTCCAGAAGATCTTTTTTTCGTTTATTTTCCGATCGTTCCAGCAAATCCTGGTAATATGCACGAATCCACAATTTTATATCCACGTCATCATTCTTCCCCTTGCAGCTGTTCAAACTCCATTCGTTCAAATTCCTGTATCGAAATATGCTTTTTATTCGGATTTGCATACACAAATGTCTTGTCTACATTTTCCAGATAGTTCTGAATCTTATCATTTGTTGCACTGATAATCGCCTGAAATCCCAGTCCCCGGATCAGAGAAATACAACTTGTTACTTTCTCTGCATCCATTTTGGAAAATGCCTCATCCAGGACAACCAGACGCAGGGTTGGCGGACGCTTGATCTTCGGAGACAGATTGATTCTGTAAATCTGTGCAAAGCTTGCCAGAAGCGCGATGTAAAGTGGGTTCTGACCTTCTCCACCGGAATTTTTCTTGATCATCTTGCTCAGACCGATCCGCATATCCTTTTCTCCCTGCACGATCTGCTGCATATCAAAGGAAAGATACGTGCGATAATCTGCATATTTATCCATATTTTTTCTGGCTTCCTCCAGCTCTTCCCTGGTGGCATTCTCCGGCGGAATGAAAATCTCGATCAGCTCATTCATCAGATCTCCGTATTCTTCCTCATGCTCCATGGTAAACAGGTTCATCTGATTTTCCATGTGGTCACTCAACTGAGACGGATTGATATCCAATGCGTCATCCATAAACATCCGATAGAATCGTCCGTCCGGACCTTTGTTTTTCGTAATGACAAACTGATACTTGTCCTTTCCGAAATCCAGACGGCTGATGATCCGGTTCAATTCATCTTTTTTCTGATATGCCTCTTTGATTGCATAACGAATCTTGGATACAAAATCAACTTTAAAGTGTTCCACTGCTGCTCTCGCCTGTTCCTGTGCTTCTTCCCTGTATTTTTCCAGGTTATCGCACTCAAGATTTGAAAGCTGCTTTTCGTACACGTCATTATCACGGATCGTTGCAGAATAGGTTCTGTTCGGATATTTTCGAAGATATGCACTCCTTGCTTCTACCAGTTTTTCATATGCTTTTTCCTGCGCATCTTCCAAAGGCTGTTTTTTCTTGATACGTTCCCGCATCAGGTACTCATAATTGCGGCTCTGTCTGCCCTCCAGATACTCCTGAAATTCCGGCTCATATTTTTCTCTGTCCTGCTGCCGGAATTCATTTTCTTTCTGCACTAACTGTTCATTAAAATCTACCTGCATGTTCTGGAATCGTTTTCCGTTTTCCTGATGATTCCAGATGGTTTTCTGAACTGCCTCAATCTCTGCTTTCTTTGCTTCCTGCTTCTGCTGGATTTCCTGTTTCTGCTGCTCCCACACCAGAACGGATTCCTCTCGCAGCTTCTGCATTGTATCCAGAAGTCTGGCCTTTTCTGCCTCCTTTGCCGGAATTTTCTGCAGATCAGACAGCCATTGTCTGTAATCCTCCAGAGGCTGTGTCAGTCCTTCCAGCTGAGAGATCCTGCGGATTTCTTCCAGCATTTCCTGCAGTGGAATCCGTTCCTCCTGAAGACTCTCACATTTTTCTTCCAGACGGCGGATTCTCTGACGCATACTGGTCTCTCCGATATATGCCCTTCTCGTATAATTTTCCGGATTGATATGCTGCAGACGGAAACTGTGGTACAGCACACAGTCTGCAGTGATTCCGATCCGGTTCTGACGAAGCTCTTCGATACTTTCACATTTGATGACATTTCCGAGGAAGAAATTGATGTATGCCTGCACATACGGCTCTTTTGCGATCAGTTCCTGTGCCAGGGCTCCTTCTTTTACTTCCCATTCTGTCTCCTGTACTTTTTCTGTATCCAGAACTGCTGCCCGGAAAAATTTCTTCTTATCCATGTCCTGATAGATTTCCATGGCAGTTTTCGCGTACTTTGGTTCCACGACCAGAAGCAGCTTGTTGTTTCCGAGATATCCTTCGATGGCATTGTGCCAGCGTTCGTCCCGCACATCCAGAAGATCTGCCAGAATCTGCACATTGACAAACTTGCCGCACTTCTCATGCAGCCGGTTTCTCAACTCATATCTCGCTTCTTCCAGTTCTTTTGGATAGGCTTTTCTTCCCTGTTTCAGCTCTTTTAATTCTTCCCGTGCTGCCTTTTCTTCTTTTTTGACCGCGCGAAGTCTGGCATCTGTCTCCTGACGCTCTTCTTCCAGTTCTTCCCGGATCTGTGTCAGACTTGTCTGCAGCCTTTCCAGCTCACCTTCCGTGATCTTTCCAGAAACAAACCGGTCAATATCCCACAAGGTCTGGTTCGGCGTCACATCTTTTTCTTTCCACTCTTTGAGACCATCTGCAGTCTTTTTCCATCTTGCCTTACTGTTCTGCAGCCGTTCCAGGGCTTCGTTCAGACTCTCCAGATCTTTTTCCATGGCTGCATAACCACTGTCCGCAATCTTCAAAATTATTGCTTCGTATTCTTTCTGAAGTTCTGCCTGCTCTTTCTCCAGATTGACTCTTTTCGCTTCCTGTCCTGCAATCTCCGTCTGTGTCTCTTTCATCCGGTCATTCAGTTCCTGGATCTTACTCTGCAGATGCAGGATTTCCAGCCTGGAAATCTGATAGGTACAGGACGCCGTCTCTTCCTGTTTTTCTTCATACTGCCGATAGGAACCCCGGATCTCCTGAAGATACCCGATTTCTTCCATGGTCTCTTCGATTTTCCCGCGCATTCTTCCATACTGCATCACACTTTCCTGCAGCTCTTCAATGTGCATATCCTGCTCCATACAGATATATTCTTTCACGAAATCTTCCAGTTTGATATTCATACGGAACGGAATGGCTCGCTTGAACAAACGAGGAAATTTTTCGATATCCAGACCACCCAGATAAATGTCATACATCTGTCTGCGGAATCTCTCATTGCTCGGACCACAATAATACTCTTCCTTTAAAAATGTCCGCTGCAGATATTCTTTGACTTCAAATGTCGTCAGGCAGCGCTTATCCGCCCGGTACTGATTTTCCAGAAGCCCGCTTTTATGCCAGAAAAACAGGCGATTGATCTCATTTGTGGCTGTCTCAACATCAAATACCACTCCCACACACTGCTTTTCTTTCGTATCTGTCTGCTCCAGCTCCAGAACGATCGTACTGGAGAAATTCTGGTTTCTCAAATACTGGGATTCGTTATTTTCCCCGATGTTCACCATTCCCCTTAAATATTCGATCAGAGAACGGTCAGAGTCGTCTGCTGCCGCCTTATTAAAAAATCCTCTTCCGTCTGTGTTCGCGTACAGTACGATCTGCATGGCGTCGATCACTGTAGACTTTCCACTTCCGGAATGTCCGGTAAAGAAATTGATTCCCTGATTAAGAGTAAGTACTTTTCTGTCTATGTAATGCCAGTTATTCAGGCAGATTTTCGAGAGCGCTTTGAACGCCTGTTTTGTCTCCACTGTCTTCCTCCTCGCTGAACGTCTCTAATAGTTCTCTGATATCATCTCCAAGCAGCACTGTATTGATGCACGGATAAATAACAAGTCTGCTGTTCTCATCCAGCTCCTCCATCACATCCACAGGTTCCACAATCTGATATTTTTTCAAAAATGCAACAGTCCTCCGCATCTCTGTCGGGGACGGCAGGCCGCTTAACACATGGAATTCTCCCGCTTTTCCGTTCACTGCTCCAAGAGTGGTCACAATATGGCTGCTGGATGACACTGCTGCCATCTGCTCATCATAGATCAGCTTTAACACCAGAATATAGATTGTGGCAAGTCTGGAGAGCTTTTCTCCCCATAGTGTCTCTCCCTGGATGTACATGACGCCCATATGCAGATTTTCCTGCAGTGTGATTCCGGCAACTGCAAAATATTCCTCCAGAAATTCCCTGTGCTTGCTGCATACACGGTACTCCCTGACCGGAACCATCCGCCCGGTCCGTTTTTCAAATTTTCGTTCCAGAAGAAAGGTCTGACGATATAATGTCTGGATCACATGTTTGATATCGTCCTGCTCTTCTTCCGAAAGCTGTTCGTAATATTCGATCATTGCGGTCTCCTTCGCACAAATTTTAATGCCGGATATTGATACTGTCCACTTTGGATGACTGTCTCCTCCTCATTCAATACCCGATATTTACTGTTCTTTCTGGTACTGTAGTCATATGCCAGGATCAGTTTTTCAAATGCTGTCTCTTCTGTAATATGAAGTGTTCCGGCGTCCATCACTTCGTTTTCCATATGCTCTTCGATAAAATCCTCTATCTCCTGTCTGCTGTAGCGCATCTGAATCCGGTTTAACTTCAGCACATCCTCCCGGTTCAGATCTTCATATTCTTCATCCTGTCCCATCTGGCTGATAAAGTCTGTCCTCTGTTTTCTTCTCTTATACAATGATTTTTCGGAAATCATCTCAAACAAAGACAGGTTCATCCGTTTTCCCGCTTCTGTAAGCAGCCTCTCCGGTTCTTCCTGCGCAGAAATTTTATTCAGAAGCTGCACCACCAACCCCTTGGTATCGGTCTCTCCGCTTAACAGATAATTCATCCGGCTCACGGTTGCCCGCACATATTTGGAATGCTCTCTGTCCATATTGGAGATCCTGTGTTCAATGTCATCAAAGCCCCGTTCGATCAGATCCAGCAGATCTAACACATCCTCTTTCGTATCTCCTGCTGCTTTTGCTTTCTGCCGGATGCTTTCAATCCATTCTTCATTTTCCCGCATATCCCGGAGACATTCTTTGATGTCCATCTTGTAGATATAAAAATTGTCTGAGGTCTTTAAGATATGATACTTTTTCTTGACAATTTCTTCCACATACCCGTCCAGATGCTCCCGCAAAAGTTCTCCGTAAGACTCCTGATCCAAAAGCCTCTCGAAAAACTTGTCCATATTATGAAGCATATCCTGCAGCGCTTTGTTCAGCTTTCTTGTATTGATCAGGGCCGTCCTGAGCATATTCAGATTTACTCTGGAATTATTCTGAAAGGAAAACAGTGTGGCATATACATTCTGAATATATAATTCTGTTTCTTCCAGCTCTTCGGACGTGAGTCGCTCAAATGCCTCAATAAAAACCGCCGCATAATCCGGTATCACAATATTTGTGGTCATCGTACTGTAATCTTCGATCTTCTTCAGCCATCCGGTCTTTAAAAGCCACCGTAAAATGCGGGATGCTGTCGTCTCCAACATGTCAAAGTCCGTCTCGTTCTCCTCCCGTTGAAGCAAAACCTGTTTCTGTGCATTCATATCACTCAATACCTGCACACAGATTTCTTTCGTCAGAAAATAATTACTGTACTGATATTCCTCATTGATCACCAACAGCGACTCCATGTAAATCTCCCGGTTTACCGAACGGAACAAACTCCAGAATGTGTCCGGGATCTCGTATCGTAACTGCATAATTTTCTCCGTATCTCGTTGATTTGTGTCTGTCATATTATAACACGAAGTCCTTCTGTTTTTTATAATTTTTTAATTCAAAATTGCTTTCAATACAAAAGCAAGCAATGCTATCTGTTACTTTTAGCATTACTTGCTTCTTCGCTTGATTATTTACTCCATTTTTTTCTCTAATATCCTAGTTAATGATCTTTTCTAGTGCCTCTAACGTACATTTTACCATATGCTCTCCCAGTTCCTTGCTTGCTTCTTTCGCACTTTCTGCAAACCACTCTGTGTTCTCTTTTGTTTTTTCTAAATCGACATGATCTGGATAAAGAGCATATAGCAAGCTAGTTTCAAATTTTCCAGCATGATCAAATCCACCACACTTATGCTGCGCTTCTTGACTGATTAATGGAATTACCTTGATATAGGAAAATGGGTCATCACCTGATCCAAGATTTTCATAGTAATCGGCATAATCATTGCTTCCCCACCAACCACGTCCACGAGTATCTTCCATATATTCCATAGTTAATTTTTTTGCGGCTTTATGACACGCTAAAGTCATTGGCATCAAACCAGCTTCCTCAGTCTGATGATGAGCTACACAATATATATTTTTCACACCACCATATAATAATGATTTCAATATATTGTAAATGTACTGTTCATATACATCAACATCAACTTGTATCGTCCCTGTTTCAGGTCCTCCTACTGCATAACTTGCAACTCCATACCAAATCGGAGGACAAACTACAACTTCTTTCGTTTTCTCTAGCTCCCTAAAGATTCCATTGATAACCATTGTATCGCATCCACAACTTGCATGATGAGCATGATATTCAATTGTTCCAATTGGGATAATAAACGGAACTTTTCTACGTTTTGCATCTTCAATTTCATCAAAAAGCATATCAATTAATTGCATAGCACATCCTCCTTCTTTAATGTTTATACCATTTAAAACTCAAGTTCATACAATTTTCCAATTTCTGGAGAGAGAACATCACATCCATCCTCTGTTACTGCAATCCCCTTTTCCCAGCGTACCCCAAATGTATCTGTTGAGATAAATGTATCAATCTGGAATGTCATATTCGGTTTCAAAGCATAATCAGATGTTGTTTCAACCCATGGTGCCTCGACTTCAATCATACCCGTTCCATGCAATGGACCATATACAAAATTATCTTTATATCCATTATCTACATAATACTTATAAAAATTTTCTGCAATCTGTGAAGCCGGAACACCTGATTTTACCTGCTGCTGTGTCCATTTATGAGCTTCAAGTCCAAACATTACTACATCTCTTCTTTTACCTTCCAATTTTCCTAAAACAATTGGATATCCGATTGCTGCAGAATATCCATCGATTTTAGCCGACAAGTTCAGCTGAACAATATCTCCTTTCTGAAACTCTCTGTATGATGATCTGGAAATTGCGTGTCGTGTCGATGCTTCTGAAAATACATACATAGGAAGTCCTTCATATTCTGCTCCCTGCTCATATACTACTCTTTCTGCAACTCCAACCATTTGAAGTTCTGTCATTCCAGGCTGAATTTCTTTAATTACCTGTTGAGTCGCCAGTTCAGCAATTCGATATCCTTCTCGTAAGCAATTAATCTCGTTTACCGATTTGATAGACCGTAATTCTACCATTATATGATCTGCTCTTACAATTTCTGCTTCTGGAAATGCTGCTTTAATACCTTCTATAATAATAACTGAAGTATCCAAATAGCTGGCGACACCAATTCTTAATTTCTTTCCATTTACTCCGATTGCATGAAACACATCCTGGTATGTATCAGCTTTCAACTCTGGATATGCTGGATCTGCACTTTCCCTATATTCTTTTAATACAAAAATTTTTTCCAAACGAGAACGATCTGCTGCAAATTCTCTACTTTCTGGTCCTACCATTAGAGCTGCATCTCCAGAAGCTGAAATAGCAACCCCTGATCTTTCAAACAATGGCCAAAATCCTGAAAAATATCTTGCATTTGCATAATCTGCTTCATTTGAATTAACAATCATTGCATCAAGCTTTTCTCTCTGCAATATTTTTGCCGCTCTTGTAACTCTCTCCTTATACTCGTGATCCGGAATAAAAATTTTACCATGATTTGACATTTAATTATCCTCCTAATCTCTTTTTTAAATTGAATATCCTGTCGTTGTATAAAATGCTACTGTTCTAGGCTCTGCCCTTCCATACTGTGCAACTACAGGGGTATTACTTTCCAGCATAATCGCATACTGTTCACCAAATTCTGCTGTATATTTTCCAAAATCCTTTTCTTCATTTGTTCTGAGACACCGTACTCTTCTGGCCTTTACACATATTTCCAAATCCGATACAGGCTCTTTGTCTGTGTAAAGAAGCGTTATTTTAATATATGCATCTTCATCACTGACATTTGTAATAATAATTGATTCATGCCCTGGTATACTATTTACCCCTTCTGGTGGAAGTTCTGCATCTGGAAATATCCAAACTTTACTACCGTATGTCATTTTTACCTCCTTTTTCTTAACCAGCATAATTAAAAATTTGTTTCATATCATGAAAGAATTCGCTTTGCTCATCCATACTGTATTTTTGAAAACATGGATGGGTATGCATCCACCACTCTCTTGTGACAGGATCTGCTTCCATTTTTCTCATATCTTCTTCATAGTCGCTTCCTATGTATTCAAAATAAGAAAATACGTAAGATTGAAATCGGAATATTGAATAATTCCTAATATTGCATTCCGAAATTTTCTTCAGTACATCTGGCCAAACATCGGCATGGAGCCTTTCATATTCCTCTATTTTTTCTTCTTTTAACTTCCCTATTTGACCAAATTTATTTATCCCCACTTTTTACTCCTTTTTAGAAAACGAATCAATCAATACAACGACAACAAGAATAATTCCCTTTACAACCCACTGCCAATATGTGTTAATTCCCATCAAAACCATGATATTAGAAATTACTTGAAGGAATAATGCTCCAACAACAATTCCTGCAATTCTTCCTTTCCCGCCTGTTAAAGAAGTTCCGCCAAGTACACAAATTGTCATGACATCAAATAAAAGTTCATCTCCTAATGATACATTTCCTGATTGTGTTCTGGATGTAAGCCCCAATGCACCAATCGCGGATAACACACCACATATTACAAATGCAAGAATCGAAATATATTTAACATTTAATCCAGATAATTTTGCTGCTTCTTTATTTCCGCCTACTGCAAAGAAGCTTCTTCCGGTTGCTGTATGGGCAGTGAAAAAATATAAAATGACTGCAACAATCAGCATAAGGATTACTGCAATTGGTATACCTGCAATTTTTCCTAAAGCCAGTTTTCCGAATGTTTCAGATAAACCAGAAATCGGTAATCCGTCTGAGTAAATATAGTTAATGCCTTTTAACATATTCATTACGACAAGTGTTGCAATAAAAGATGGCATTTTTCCGTATACTACCAGACATCCGTTTACAACTCCAATTAAAGCTGACATTAAAATCACCAATATGAATGCTACTCCAAGTGGTAATCCATTTTTTACAGAAAATCCTGCAAAAAAAATGGATACCATACCTATAGTTGACGAAATAGACATATCCATTTCACCAATCAATATTACAAAAAACTCTCCCATTGCAATAATTGCAACAAATGATGCCTGACGTAACACATTCATGATATTCGTTGTTGTTCTAAAATTTGCATTAAAACAGCATAGCGCAAATAATACAACAAACAAAAATACGATCATCCAATCACTTAATAACGCTTTTACACCACCGCTATATTTTTTTGACTTTACTTTGTAATCATTCATTCTGCGTTCACTCCTAACAAATTGTTTATGATAACTTCCTGAGTCTTTCTTTCACCTTCTACTTCATCTAAAATTTCTCCCTCATACATGACATATACTCGATTACACAGTCCAATAAGTTCTTCCATTTCTGGTGACACTAATATTACTGCCTTCTTTTGTTTTGTCAGTTCATGGATCAGATTATAAATTTCAAACTTAGCACCAATATCAATTCCTCTGGTTGGTTCGTCTAAAAGAAAAATTTCTGTATCTCGAAGCATCCATTTTGCAATTACAATCTTTTGTTGATTCCCTCCAGATAATTTTTTAACGTTTTGCCACAATGAATGATATGCTAAATTCATTTTTTCATTAATTTCATACGCAGCTTTCATTTCTGCTTTATGATCCTGAAATACTCCTGCTTTTCTAAAAAGTTTCATAGATGGTAAAACAGTATTATCTTTGATATCAAATTTCATAACCAATCCTAATGTCCGCCTTTCATCAGGAACTAATCCCATTCCTAGCTTAATAGCCTGCTGTGGTGATTTAATTTTCACTGGTTTTCCTTTGATCAATATTTCGCCATCCGTCACTTTATGATTTCCAAATATTGCCTGAACTAATTCCGTCTTTCCTGCCCCTAAAAGACCCGCCAGCCCTATAACTTCACCTTCCCTTACCTGAAGATTAATATTTCTAAAAGCTTTTGGCGCTGTCAAATTCCTTACTTCAAGAATTACATCACCAAATTCTTCATTGATAGGTGGATATACATTTTCCAGTTCTCTTCCGATAATCATTTTGACAAGACCATCATAATCAATATCTTTTACTTTTCCAGAATTGATATATTTGCCATCACATAATACGGTATAGGAATCACAACATTCAAACACTTCTTCTAATCGATGTGAAATGTAAATAATTCCAATGCCCTTTTCCTTAAGAACAGATATAATTCTAAAAATATTTTCAATATCTTTCTCCTGCAGCACAGCAGTCAATTCGTCAAAAATCAATATTTTAGGATCATCCAATAAGGCTTTTGCAAGTTGGATAATCTGCCGCTCTGCCGTTCTTAAATGTTTTACCGGAATGTTTAAATTAACATCACACTGCATGTACTCCAACAATTCTTTTGCTCTCTTATCTAATGCTTTCCAATTAATATGACCATGTTTTTTTTCATATCTTCCTACGAAAATATTTTCCACTCCCGTCATATCTCCCATCAAAGTAAACTCTTGATGTACAATTGCAACACCCCTTTTTTGGGATTCTCTGACGTTATATGCTGGGATCTTAATTTTTTCTCCTTTAATTACTAAATCACCTTTGGTCATTTGGTTTTCGCCTGTAATACACTTTGACAATGTGGATTTGCCCGCTCCATTTTCCCCTACCAAAGCATGACACTCCCCAGGCATTAGTGTAAAATTAACCTGATCTAATGCCTTTACACCAGGAAATTCCATAACGCCATCATGTATTTCCACTAAAGGAGTCATTTTTATTTTACCTTCTGCCATCATTTACTCCTTCCTATAACCATAACCACCCAAATGCTTCTACCCCAGAGCTGATAACCTCTTCATCTTTATCTTCTGGATGCCTCATATTATGTATAATTCTTTTTAATTCATGATACGGAAACATACAACTTCCCACACCCGTTTCTGTCACCGGATTAATGTCAAAAAACATTTCTTTTACGATATCAAAATCTTGCTCGTTGTAATATAAAATTTCATCAAGCAATTTTTCTTTCTTCTCTTCATCATCTTCCTTCTCATATGCCAATGCTGCCAACACCATATCGTAAATAACTGCATTTCTGCGTTCTGCATTTTCCAATTTATCAAAATGAGGCAGCCAAGGTCTTAATTTTTCATTCAAATACGCCTCTTTTTGTAACATCTTTATCTTACTTAAAATATTTTCATGATTCTGCTTTGCTTTCAAAATTGCTGGTATATCATCTTGTTGCATTTTATTTTTCTGGAATGGAAATGGTGTTGTATACAATGGAATCTGACTTTCATGTATAGTAACCATATTTTTCATAACATATAAAACAGTTTCTCCTAAATCTCCAAAATTCTGTTTACATGCCATATGGTAAAATTCCTCATTGTCCATCTGAGAGCCCCATCCATAATTACCGTGAGCAAACAAATGCATAAATAAACCATACCATTCAAACATAAAACCATTGATACCATGAACTCCCATTTTTACGCTTCCTCTATGCTGCCTGATATCAGTTTCAATGACCTGTTCATTTGTCTCATCTTCGTAACGGATCACATTGCTTTTAAATGTTCGATACAATCTTCCCATTGTAGAAGTAATTGAATTGGATTCTGTATCCCGTGCCCATATTCGATCTCTTCCAAATGCGTCACACCATTTTTCAAACTCACTCTCTGGTACATACAAACCTGGTGCCCAAAACAGCATGATATCCTCTGGCATTGAATCCACACATTCTTTTAAAAACATAGGATCTTTTTCAAGCGGAGGCTGTCTAAATGCCCTGATTCCAATGACCGCATCTTTATTGATATTTCTGACCTCGTCATAAATTTTTTTCAGCAGCCACATATTTGCTTTATGCTTTGCTTCTCCCGGACTATTTGAAATTGCATGCCATCTCTTTTTACAATCATCGCATTCACAAAACCAAAATCCCTCTTCACTTTCTTCTAATGTATATCCATCAAATCCAATCTTTGCAATCTCTTTCATAGATTCTACAATATACTCCACATTACCCGGATAACTTAAACAAAGCGAATCAAAATCATTCCTAAAATCGCTATCTTTTGGCGGTTTCATTCTTGCTTCCGGATGTTTGATCGTAAATCCTCCATTGTATGAATTCAAACCCACATAAGCAAAAATTTTCACTCCGTATCTATGAGATAATTCAATAAACTTCTGCAAAAATGGTTCCTCTAAATTAGGATGTGTATATCTTACTGTCAACCATCTTCTATTTTCGGCATTCCAAATTTTAATTGGCACATTTCGGAATACTGTCTCTGGATATTTTTTCATTTCAAATGGCCAATATCCATACATAACCAAATTAAACTGATTAATTTTATTGTCCAGACAAATATTCAAATATTGTTTCCACTCTTCAAATCCCCATAACTGACTATCAAATCCAAATCTTCCATATCCTGCATACCAGGAAAATGTCTGTGCAATAGCCCTCACTTCTAATGATGGCCAATCTGTAATGTGACATATCGGTAAAACAAATGAATCTTTACTCTTCTCCAACAATTGCTTCAAAGTAGTCATTCCATTCAAAAAACCAACTCTGTTTTCATAACGAAGTATCACATTTTCTTTGCTGATATTTATGTCATATCCTTGTTCTTGAAATAATTTTTTCTGATCCGAATCAATATTATCCAGAGAATCAACCAGCATTACTTCTAAAATATTTTCTTCCGTTTCATTTATTTTAACTTCTTGATAATTCCAAAAACGTTCTCTTGATAATGCAATCAGCTCTTCGGAAATTCCTTGTTCCGATTTTAGCCACAAATTTTTAAATTTCTTTGTTTTATTTCCATCTTCGTGTACAACTTTTGGTTCTGGTAGCAAATCAATCACACAACATCCCTCCATTATTCTAAGTAACTGGCGAGTCTGACTATATCGCCAGTTACTGTTTTCAACTCACTTTTAGCCGAGCCATTTCCAGTTCTTCCAATCATAATCTTTGATGTTTTCCTTTGTGATAACTTCTGGATCTGGCAAATCATATTTCTCTGGTAGTTCTTCCTTATCCATTAAAACTTTAATCATTGCATCTGTTGCCTGATATCCTAATACTACAGGATCCTGAAGAACTTCTCCCAACCATGCTTCATTTCCTTCTTCAAGCCATCCTAATACGTCTTTATCTCCAGCAATACCAATAAATTTAATTTCTTCTCTTCCCTGTGCGACTGCAGCATTATATGCTCCAACTACTTCTGCATCATTATGTCCACATACTACATCTATTACAGATTCTCTCTGGAGAACATTTTCCATTAATGTCTGAGCTGAATCCCTTGTTCCTGCTCCAGTATCTCCTTCTTCAATAATCTTTGCATTTGGATATGACTCTAATACAATTTCCTTAAAGCCATCAAATCTGTCCGAAGAAGCTTTTCCTGATGTTGGTCTTGAAATAAATAAACAAACGGGATCATCTTTTCCAAGAGTATCCAGATAAGCAACTGCTGTCTCTCCAGCCTTCCTGCCTAAAGCCTTCATGTCATGTCCTACAAACGTAGACCAAACTACATCACTTTCAGATGCCGGTTCTTGAACATAATCACCAACAATAACAGGAATTTCATTATTTACACATTCTTTCATTGTTGGGATAGCAGAAGAGGCATCCGCCGGAAAAAGAATAATACCATTACAACCTGCAACCTGCATATTATCCAGGTTTGTCAACATTGTCTGTACATCTGAATGGGAATCTTCAAAATCAAATTTGATTTCTACGCCTTTGTTTGCTGCATTTTCCTCTGCCCACTGATTACATCCATCTACAACTCCCTGGAACCATGGATACGCCGTTAATTCCATAATGGAAACTCCAATTTTAAATTTTTCCGCACCTGTCTTTTCATTCGTTGTTTCCTTCGAACTTTCTGAACTTCCACATCCCACAAGCCCCATAACCATTGCTCCTGCCAATAACATTGCAAGAAATCTTTTTTTCATCACTATCTTCCTCCTTTAATAATAATTTTCTTGCTTAATTTTATCTTCATTCTATCTATCATTTTCATTTAATTCAATATTTTAAGTTAAATTTTCTTTCTATTAAATTTAAACGTTTAAATTTAATAACATTTGTTTACATCTAATTTACTTTTTCATACTTTTGTGGTATGTTGAAAAAAAGTCAATTCATGTTTTTTTAATTTAAGGAAGGAGGCACGATTATGGCGACTCTCAAAGATGTTGCAAATCTAGCTGGTGTTTCTATCGCTACCGTTTCAAACTATTTAAATAATACCAAACCTGTCAGCAAAGAAATTTCTAAAAAAATACAAGATGCCGTTAATGAACTTCACTATTCCATTAATCAAAATGCCAAAAATTTGAAATCTAAAACAAATACAGATATTGGTGTGATTTTACCTAGTTTGAATGATAGTTATTACGTGCAGCTCTTCCAAGGAATCAAATCATATTTCCAGAATACAAATTACTATTTAAATCTTGACTTCTCTGAAAATATACCTGAATCCGAAAAAAACATTGTCCATAATTTGTTGAAGAAACAAGTATGTGGACTGATTTTAGTTTCTTGTCAACCTATGAATTGGAAGTTCTATTATGATAATTTTACATCTAAGAATATTCCACTTGTTTTAATTGATAGAAATATTCACAGTCTGGATGCTAATTTTGTTTCTTTCAATAATAGAATTCTTTTAAGAAACATGATCGAATCCCTATTACAATCTGGTTTTACTGATATCTATCTCATGTCAGGTCCAGAAAGTTATGGCTGTGAATTTGAATGCATACGTGGATTTTGTGATGCCTTTAAAAACTATAATTTGTCACCACCTGCATACGCCTTTTTTCAAACAGATATGAGTAAAGAAGATGCTTTCAGAAAAACCATTCATCTTCTCCGATCAAGAATTCCACAAGCGATTGTTGCAACTTCCGAATCATTAGCCGCCGGAATTATTGAAGGTATAAAAATTTTAGGATATACAACCAACGATATTCCTGTTTTCACTTTAGGTGAGGAGCATTGGAATCTTCATACACACTCCTTTTCCTCTGCCTCTACGGTGCGCCCGGCAATGAAACTCGGTCAGTTGGCCTCTAAACTTCTGTTAGAGCAACTCCAGTCACCTCTAACAAAAGAAACTGAAAAAATTATTTTAAGTGGGGGAAAATTTTATAATTATAACTCATGTGATAAATCACACGTTATTAAAAAAGAAAAAAAAGAATTTAAAGAAACAATTCGTGTTTTAATGCTTGATACGTCTCAAGTTCATTCTCTGCTGGGTTTATTAAAAAACTTTGAAAACAAAACAGATATTCATGCAGATGTAACGATTCTTCCACATCATCGTTTATATGAAACTATTGTAGAAAAATACCGTTCAAACAACGAACAGCCTTATGACGTATTTATGTATGATATTCCCTGGCTTCCTTCCCTTGCCTCTGAGCAGATATTAGAAGATATCACTACTAAATTTCATTCCATTAACCCTGATATCTTTCTTCCGAATTGTTTGAAGTATTACAGCATTTTTAACGGTCGCTATTACGGCATTCCTTTTATGTATGCTCCACAAATTTTTTATTACCGAAAAGATTTATTTGAAAACACGGCATTAAAAAATGATTATGAAAGAGAAAATAATATTTCACTTCGTCCACCCAGTACTTTGAAAGAATTTAATACAATTGCCGATTTCTTTACAAACAAGACCACTGCAATTTCATATGGAATTTCCATACCTACTGCCTATAGCGAATGCCTAACTCCTGAAATATATATGCGTCTCAGATCATATGGCGGCAGTCTTTTCAATCGACATGGAAATGTCTGTTTAGACTCCGATCATTCCTTAAAAGCATATATTAATTTTGTTAAATCTATAAAAAATGCAAAACCCGATTACAGAACAGCTACAGATATCAGTGTTGTCGATGATTTTCTAAAGGGAGAAACCGCAATGCTTATTTCATATCCATCATTTTTATCTGATGTTACTGACCTGAGAAAAAATAGTATTGTGGGCTCAATAGGCTATCACTTAATTCCTGGTCATTCTCCTTTGCTTGGTGGTTGGGGACTTGGTATCAATAGTCACTCTGATAAAAAACAAGAAGCTTTTGAATTTCTCAAATGGACTTGCGATGAGCAAATTACAAACTATTCCTCTTTATTAGGTGGGCTTTCTGCGCTAAATAGCACCTACACCAATGATGAATTAACAGAGTTGTATCCTTGGCTTCCTTTATATCATTCTATTTATAAATATACCAAGCCTACAATTCCTCCCAAACTATCTAATAACAAGGTCATCCCTCAATACGAAATTGATGCTGTTGTCTGTGACTGGATATATAAATTGTTAGATTCTGAAATTGATGTTCAACAAGCTATTACCAATACACATTTAGAATTAGAATCTCTTCGAAATACATATCTTAATGATGAAAGATAAAAGAAACTCAAAAATGGAGCACCTCATTTTAAATGACATGCCCCATTTTTGAGTAATAGTTCTTTTCATCCCACTTGACATTCCCCGAGAAACTCATCAAAATAAAAATAACAAAATTTATGACAATGATAAGGAGCGTACTATTTTCATGGATTTTTATACCGCCAAAACCCAATTCAACAATTATTTAAAAGACTACGACTGCCACAATGACAAAATTCGTCTAAAAATCGTACATACCTACGGTGTTGTCAAAGAAAGTGCCGATATTGCCGCCCGTATGAAATTATCTGAGGAAGATACGTCCCTCGCCAAGATGATCGCACTGCTGCATGATATCGGACGTTTTGAACAGTTGAAGCAATTTGACAGTTTTCTCCCTGACACGATGGATCACGCAGCTTACGGAGTCAAAATTCTGTTCGACAATGCGCCTCATCAAAATCTGATCCGTAACTTTATTCCAGAATCAGATTTTGACGAAATCATCCGTATTTCCATTGCCAAACACAGTGATTTTAAGCTGGATGGAATTTCCGATGCACGTACTTTACTTCATGCAAAGATCATCCGGGATGCCGATAAACTGGACAACTGCCGTGTAAAACTGGAAGACAGACTGGAAACTTTTATGGATACTTCCGCAGAGGAAACAGGCGCCTCTGCGATTTCTCCAAAAGTAAGAGATTCTATTTTACGTCATGAATGTATCCTGTCCTCTGACCGGGTAACACCGATGGATTACTGGATTTCTTATCTTGCTTATTTTTATGATATTAACTTCCGGGAAAGTCTGGATATCATCGAAGAGCAAAACTATATTCCCAAAATCATTGCCAGGATCCCTTATACCAATCCGGAGACAAAAGAAGTGATGAAACGCGTGGAAGAAGAATTGATCGAGTATGCCCGGATCGGACTTATCTCTTCCTGTCCATAATCTTACAATACACCATCCCGGCCAGCGTACTCACTGTTGTCGCCACAATCCCCGCACCTACAATTGCCGCCGGATTCACACTTCCATACTGACTCCGGTAGGCGATCACATTGATCGGGATCAACTGCAGCGAAGAGATATTCATGATCAGAAATGTGCACATTTCATTGGATGCCACGCCGGGCTTTCTTGCCTTTCCCGGCGCTCTTTTCATCCTTCTTTCCTGTTCTAATTCGGCCAGTGCCTGCATTCCCTGAAGTCCGGCAGGCGTTGCCGCCCAGCCAAGCCCCAGAAAATTTGCAATAAAGTTTGTTGTAATATACTGATTCGCCTGATGCTCTTTCGGAATATCAGGAAACAAAAATCGGATCAGCGGTCTCATTTTTTTCGATGCCATCTCAATAATTCCCGCCCGGGACGCAATTTCCATGATTCCCATCCAGAATGCCATCACTCCCACCATTGTAATACACAAGGTTACTGCATCTTTTGCAGAATCCAGAGCTGCATTCGTGATATCGGGCATTTTTCCGGTGAATGCACCATATATGATTCCGATTATAATCATTCCTGCCCACAGATAATTCAACATCTTTTATTTTTCTCCCTGCCACATATATTTTTCTACCAGTTCAAACGGTGCCGGTCCTACATCCAGTACTGCCTTATGAAATTCTTTCTGGGAAAAATTCTCGCCTTTTTTTTCGACCCATTTTTTCTTTAATTCCAGAAATTCTACATAGCCGATATAATACTTCAGATAATTTCCCGGAGATCCAATGATCAGATCATAAATCTGATTTACGATCTCCGCACTTCCGACTCCATATTCTTTGAAAAATTTTACAGTATCCATCCGATTCCACCCATCATAATGAATGCCCATATCTGCCAGCGCATACAATGCCAGCAAAATGGAACTGTTTTTCTGAAGCAGAACCGCCTGCTCTCTGGTAAGAGAATCTGCCAGATAGTAGGAACCCATTTCCGCATACGTTGCCCAGCCTTCTACATATCCGCCAAAATTGAAAATACTGCGCAGTGGATCCGGCTTTGTCGATGCGTAATAAACCGTCTGATACAGATGCCCCGGATACCCCTCATGGGCCAGTGTTGTATACAGTGTCAGCTTATTACCCATCTGGGCCTGATTGACATAGATGACATTTTCTTCTGTGTCATCCAATGCCGGTATCATATAGAATGCCGGACTTAGATGTGCTTCCATGGCTTTTGGCACATATTTTACTTCTACACTCGTCTGGGGAAGTTTTGGGAACGTCTTCTGAATATCCAGACTCAGGCTGTTTAATATTTCTTTTGGATCGGTAGATTCCATCACTGCTGTTTCCTTTGCCTGTTCTGCTGTCAGTCCGATCACAGCTTTCATTGCCGCCAGATCATCTTTCATTTGATTCTTTGTCAGTTTCTGTAATTGAGGAACTGTTCTTGCAGATCCTGTGGACGCCTGCACTGTCAGTTCATAATATTCTTTTCCGTTTGGCAGATAACAGAGTCCTTCTTCGTTCTTACCGGAATCTTTCAACTCCACCACGGCTTTAATCAGCTGCTGATAGGCCGGCAACACATAGGTCTGCAGCATATATGCATTTTTCTGGATATAATCACTTTTCTCCGATTCGGACAGATCTGTAAGCTTCTGGATCCGATCAACAAACGTGGAAATCAGATAGTTGGAGTCTCCCATATCAATGAATGCCTGACACTGTTCAATTACGGTGTCCGCCGTATAGCTTGCCATAAAAAGCCCTTTTTGTGCCTTTTCCTGTTCAAATGCGATCAGGGAATTAAAATAATCGGGTGTTGTTTTCATCAACTCCAGATAAGCATCCACATCTTCTTTACTTTGAAACTGATATTCTGACAACAGTACCGGAATCTGTGTCTGCACACCGCTGACTGTCCCCATGGGCTCTTCATACAGCAGATAGTCACTTTCTTTTTTAGATAACTCCAGATAATAATCCAACACATCATATGTAAGCCTGTTTTCCCTTGATAATTTCCGATAGGAAAATCGTTTCAATGCCGCCTGTGTATTTTCTGTGGAAATTTTTCGGGTTCCTTTATCCGTATTAAAATATCCGAATGTAACCGGGGAATCCTGAATCCCATACTGACCGGGATCTTTGAGTGTATAATGCAGACTGACCGTATTTGACGCCACTTCCTGACAAAATAAGGTTTCGGTAAATTTTCTGAACTTTTTATTCTGGATTTCTGAAGACTGCCCGTGACATCCGGACAATATCACAGACAACAGCAAGGTAAGAACAAGAATGATCGAGATGACTTGCTTTTTTGTGCTCTTTCGCAAACGATCTGACATGGCAAACTCCCAAAATCGATTTTGTTTTATCTTATGAGTTCTTGAGGGATGTTATTCTCTGAAACCGCATATAGATTTAAAAATCTGATTTTATTTTGGAGTCATTCATGAATCTTTTTCTCTACCTCACCAATTTTATTGTCCCGTTTCTGATCCTTGCCATCATCGTCTATGGACTTCTGATGAAGATCAACGTCTATGAACATTTCATCAAAGGTGCCCGAAACGGATTTTTAACCGTTCTCAAGATCATGCCCACACTCATCGGACTTATGGTGTCAGTGGGTATTCTCCGCGCTTCCGGGTTTCTGGAGATGATTTCCTCCTGTATTGGGCAGTTTACTGCTGCCATTGGATTTCCCGGAGAACTGGTTCCTCTTACGGTTGTCAAAATGTTTTCTTCCTCAGCCGCTACCGGACTTCTTCTGGATCTCTATAAAGAGTTTGGTACGGATTCTCTGATCGGACTGATTGCATCCATTTCCATGTCCTGTACAGAGACCATCTTTTATACTATGAGTGTCTATTTCATGACCGCAAAGATCAAAAACTCCCGCTACACACTGACTGGAGCGCTGATTGCCACCTTCGCCGGACTTGCAGCCAGCGTGGTCCTGGCTCAATTCATGCTGCAATAGATTGTTTTGCAGGTTTGAATATGGTACACTGATGTTAGACATAAGGAGGTGTTCTGATGGCGAGTATTACTCTTGAAAATCTGAACAAGACATATCCCAACGGATTTGTATCTGTCAAAAATCTTTCTTTGCATATAGAAGACGGAGAGTTTGTTACCTTTTTCGGACCAAGCGGCTGCGGAAAATCCACCATACTTCGCATGATCGGTGGTATGGAGGATATTACATCCGGTGAAATCTATCTCGGAAAAGATCTGCTCAACGATATTCTGCCCCGTGACCGTAGTCTTGCCATGGCGTTTCAGAATTATCAGCTCTATTCTCACTTAAACGTGTATGACAATATCGCGCTTGGACTGCGCCTTCGCAATCTTCCGCGGCAGATTATTGACAGCCGTGTGAAAATGGCAGCACATTTTTTCAATATCACGGACATTCTTGAGAAAAAGATCCGGGTGATCAATGAGGCGCAGAAACAACGCGTTGCACTTGGACGTGCTGTTGTATGCAAACCAAAAGTCCTTCTGGTCGATGAAGATTTTGCCCGACAGAACGAACATCGCAGAAAAGAAATGATGCGTGATATCCGGCGCATCAACAAAGAGCTTGGCATTACAGTCCTCTATGTAACTAACAAGCGGGGAGAAACTGAGATTGCAGGACAAAAAGTAATCTCCATGAGAGACGGAGAGATTGTGGATATCAAAAAAATCTGAATCACATAAGCTCATCGTACAAAAAAGGAACGCAGAAATCTTTCCTGATCCCTGCGTTTCTTTTTTATTTTCTGCTTTCCAGATATTGGTAAATATCCCGCTTGGACACTCCCCTGTCCTTTGCGACAGCTTTCATTGCTGATTTCTTATCCATTCCCTGTTTTGTGTATACTTCCATGTGATCTTCAATGGTCATTTCTTCCCACTGTTTTCTCTCCTCTGCCCGGGCTTCTTCCCGGCTCTTCCCCTCAATCACCAGAACACATTCTCCTTTTGGATGATTTGCCTCATAATGAGCCACTGCCTCTTCCAAAGTCACTGCAAGAGCTGTCTCATGACGTTTTGTCAACTCCCGGCATACGGTAATCTTCCGGTTTCCAAGCCGCTCCAGAAACAATTTCAGAGTCTTTACAAGACGATGAGGTGCTTCATATACGATCATGGTCCTCGTCTCTGTCTCCATCTCCTTTAAAATCTGTTCCCGTTCTTTTTTATCTGATGGCAAAAATGCTTCAAATGCAAATCGTCTGGTAGACAGCCCGGAAATTGTCAGTGCCGTAATACAGGCTGCTGCCCCCGGAAGAGATGTTACCGAAATTCCGGATTCATAGCACATCTTCACGAGTTCCTCTCCGGGATCCGAAATTCCGGGCGTTCCGGCATCTGTGATCAAAGCGATATTCTGTCCTTCCAACAGCTTTTCTACCAGCTTTCTTCCTTTTTCGTATTTATTGTATTCGTGATAACTGGTCATTGGTGTCTGTATCTCAAAATGATTTAACAGCTTGATACTGTTTCTTGTATCCTCCGCTGCGATCAGATCCACTTCTTTGAGTGTACGGATCACACGAAAAGTCATATCCTCCAGATTTCCGATTGGAGTTGCACACAAATATAACGTTCCTGTCATGCTGTTTCCTTTCTCTCACCCTCACCGGGTATACATAATTATAGGCGGTTCGATCGTTACCCTCGGTTTTCCGCCTCGAAGACCTTCGATCAGCACCATCGTAGGTTCCTTATCAATATAAGGATGCACAAATCGGATCCGCTTCGGTTCGATCTTATATTCACTCATCTTCGTCAGAATCTCTGCCAGACGAAACGGTTTGTGTATCATATAAAACCGCCCTTTCCCGTCCGCAAGTAATTGTTTGCTCTCTCGTAAAATATCATCCAGAGTACATAAAATCTCATGCCGTGCGATCGCTTTGGCATCTCCCGGATTCTGCAGACCATGCTGATTCAGCATATACGGTGGATTGGTCACGATCACATCAAAAAAAGTCGGCTTGAATAACGCTGCCGCCTCTTTGATATCTCCCTGCACAATCTCAATTTTTTCCTGCAGATGATTCCACTCTATACTTCTTCGCGCCATATCAGCACTTTCTTTTTGAATCTCAAGTCCGATAAAATGCTCTCCCCGGGTCTTTGCAGACAATAAAATCGGTAAGATCCCGGTTCCGGTTCCCAGATCCAGAACCTTCTCCCCCGGTTTGACCCTGGCAAAATCAGAAAGCATCACCGCATCAATCCCAAAACAAAATCGTTCCGGATCCTGGATAATCTGAAGCCCATTAAGCTGCAGATCATCCAGACGCTCTCCGGATTTTAAATTATTTGTCATCTAATCTTGACGCTCCTTCTCCCTTTTCCAGTTCCGCGAGCTTGCGCATCTCTTCTTTTGAGACCTTCGCTTTTCGCTTACGCGGACGGAATTTTAATTCTTCCGCCTGATATTCCCTGATTTCTTTTTCATCGTTTTCCAGATTTACAACTACTTTCACCAGTTTTCTCAGAACACTTAAGGAATGGACCGTTCCTGTCAATCCATCTGAAGTCGTAACCGTATCTCCTACTGACGGAAGCTGGCTGTTTAATTCTTCATAAGTCTCTTCCTCGTTCGTCAGACAGCACATCAGCCTTCCGCACACTCCGGAAATCTTGGTCGGATTCAGGGACAGATTCTGCTCTTTTGCCATCTTAATGGAAACTGCAGCAAACTCGGACAAATACGTGTGACAGCATAATGGTCTTCCGCAGATTCCGATTCCGCCCCGGATCTTCGTCTCATCTCTTACACCGATCTGACGCAGCTCGATCCGAATGCGAAATACTGCTGCCAGATCTTTTACCAGCTCACGGAAATCGATACGCCCGTCTGCTGTGAAATAAAACAGCACTTTATTGTTGTCAAATGTATATTCCGCATCGATCAGTTTCATCTCCAGACCATGCTTTCTGATCTTTTCCAGACAAATCTGAAATGCTTCCTTTTCTTTCTCTCTATTTTTCTCTTCTGTCTTCTGATCCTGCTCTGTGGCGATCCGAATGACAGACTTCAGCGGCTGTATCACCTCTTGATCTTTTACTTTTCTGGTTCCGATCACAACCTTTCCATACTCTACACCGCGCGCAGTCTCCACAATCACGTGGTCTCCCTGTTTGATCTCAAACTTTCCCGGTGAAAAATAGTAGATTTTTCCGGCTGTCCGAAACCTTACTCCAATCACTTTTGTCATTCTATCAGTTCTCCTTTATTGTCAATAAAAGCAATTCCATCGTCAGTTCAAAATTGACATTTGCTTTTAGTCTGGCCTTTGCCTTTTCAATTCCGTCCAGAATATTCTCGATTCCCTCGTAAGAGCTCTTGCTTGCCCGGTCCTTGATAAATCTGAGCTGATCAGAAAATACGACCTGATCCACATTCTTTGTGGCTTTATAGATCAGCACATCCCGATACCATACCGAGATCACATCCAGATAGTCTGTGATATTCATCTTATAAGAAACCACTCGTTTTACGGCTGCCTCCAGCGCATCCACATCCATGTCATTGATCTCACGCAGCAGATGAACTGCCTCTTCCTTGATCTCATTAAAATGCTCTGATGTCGCAAGCATGATCGCACGTCCCATATTCCCCTGCGCAAACGCCACGCACACATCTGCTTTATAATCCGGAATCTCCATCTGTTCCATCAGATATTTTTTGATCAGCTGATCTTTGATATTTCTCAGCTTCAGCATTACACATCTGGAACGGATCGTCGGAAGAAGAATCTCCGCATTCTCTGTCAGAAGCAGGATCACCGCATAAGCCGGCGGCTCCTCGATCGTCTTCAACAGCGCATTCTGCGCCTGTACACTCATCATATCTGCATCTGGTACAATATAGATCTTATATTTGCTGCTGTATGGCTTGATCACAATATCATTGTTGATCTGCTCTCTGATGTCATCAATACTGATCGTATTTGGTTTTTCGTGTGTCACCCTGATAATATCCGGCTGATTATTCGATACTGCCTGTTTGCAGGACTGGCACTTTCCGCATGCGTCTCCGTCTTCATCCCGGTTCTGACACTGCAGGCTCATAGCGAACAAATTTGCCAGAAGTCGTTTTCCGGAACCTTTTTCCCCATTCAAAATATATGCATGGGAAACCTTATCTGTTTTTACCGCATTTTCAATATACTGTATTATATTTTTGTGTCCAACCACGTCTTTAAAACTGCTCATATCATCACCTGCTGTCTTTTCTTGAATTCCTTCTGGTTACTGTTTCAGTATAGCATAATTTTGATGTAAGATATACCCAGATTCCTGCAATTGCACAAAAAAAACAGCAGAAGTCTCCTTCCGCCGTCTTTCTTATATTCTGATCCCGGTGTCACCGTCAAACAAGTGCAGTTTATCATTTCTGAGACAAAAAGAAATCCTGTCTCCCCGTCTATATGGTGTGTCTGCATTTGTCCTCAATGCCACATCCTTCCCTTCGTATGTAAAATAAAGATAGGTTTCTGCACCGAGCATTTCATACACCAGAACCTCATGCTCTGTTCCTTCCTCTGTAAGTACCAGATCTTCCGGACGCACACCTACTGTGATCACCTCACCCATATATCCTTTTCGGAAAACTCTTTCGGTATCTTCTTCTGTCAGATTGACCGCAAAATCTCCAATCTGAAGATAGGTTCCATATTCTCCGCCTCTGCAGCATTTCCCCTGAAAGAAATTCATAGGCGGCATTCCGATAAAACCTGCCACAAATGTATTTGCCGGACAGTTGTAAAGTTCTTCCGGTGATGCGACTTGCTGAATCACTCCGTCTTTCATCACTACAATCTTTGTTCCAAGTGTCATCGCCTCTGTCTGATCATGCGTCACATAAATAAACGTCGTTTTCAGCTTCTGGTACAACCTCAGTATCTCCGCCCTCATCTGTGTTCTTAATTTTGCATCCAGATTGGACAATGGCTCATCCATCAGGAAAATTCTTGGATTCCGTACAATTGCACGTCCCATTGCCACTCTCTGCTTCTGCCCGCCCGAAAGTTCTCCCGGCTTTCTGTCCAGAACCCCTTCGAGTCCAAGAATCTTTGCCGCTTCCTCCACCTTCTGTCTGCGTTCTTTTTTCGGTACCTTTTTCAGCCGGAGGCTATATGCCATATTCTCAAATACGGTCATATGCGGGTACAGTGCATAATTCTGAAACACCATTGCAATATCTCTGTCGCATGACTGTACCTGATTCATCATTTTTCCATCGATCAGAAGCTCCCCGTCGGATATTTCCTCCAATCCTGCGATCATCCGCAGCGTTGTCGATTTTCCACATCCGGAAGGACCTACGAAAATCACAAACTCCTGATCCTTGATCTTAAGATTAAAATCCTGTACCGCAACTACTTTGTCTTCATATTTTTTATATACATGTTTCAACTGAATCTCAGCCACAGCAATGCCTCCTTAATATCTATATCTGTTCCAATAATTGCGGAAGTTCTCCCACAGAATTTAATATATAATCTGCTTCCCCGCAAAAATCTGCTTCCTGACTCACTCCGCTTAAAACACCAATGGCAACTCCCCCGTTTTCTCTTGCAAAACGAATGTCATTATATGTATCTCCAACCACTGCGATTTCCTGCGGCTTCAGTCCGAATTTTTTCTGAAATTCCAGAAACATATCTGCTTCCGGTTTCGGGCGCAGGACACCATCATCCGCTCCCACATAATCAAATTTTTCCAGTACCTCCAGCCGTTTCAGACAGTTTTTTGCAGACGGCACAGTATCTGCTGTTGCAAGTCCAATCCAAATGTTTCTCTGTTTCAGCGAATCAAGGACTGCTTTAATGTCCGCTGTTTCCACATACTGTGCCTGACTTTCCGTCACATATTCAGCAAACAGCCGCTCCAGCTGCATCCTCACTTTTCGGCTGTCCAGATAAATCTGCTCCCTTGAAAGTTCATCCGTAATATCCAGAGCAATTTCTGAATAGGACTTATACGCAAGCCCGCCATAAGGATCGATTTCTCCATTCTCGATTCCCATAGCATAAAACACACGTTCCTTCACTTCCTCCGAAAGCTCATTTTCTTTTAAAAACTGTATTACGACCGCTTTTGCCGCACCCAGCCATAAGGAAAAAAAGTCAATCAGAGTTCCATCTTTATCAAATAAAATACCTTTAATCATCTGTTAAACCTTCTGTCTCTCCTTTGATTTCTCCGAAAGTGATCCTCTCCGGCTCTTTCTTTCCTCGGAATACCGGATTTACATATCCCAGAAATTCTTTTTTCTTTGTTCTGACTTCCAGTCTGATCCACTGCCAGGACGTATTTTCCAGAATCAAGTGTGTCTCTACATGATATTTTCCGTTTTCAGATGAACTGACCGGCAGTTCCACATAATTTCCATTCATCACAAGAAATGCTTCCGGTTCTTCTGTCAGTCCCAAAATTTCCGCCCGATATGTAATCTCACACTTCTTTGCAGTGATCTCATCTCCCGGAATACAGTCCTGACCATCTACCTTGATTTTTGGCTCTATTTTGCAGAATCTGGTCACACACAGATGTCCCTGCCTTACTGCATTCATCAGATTTTTCGGACTTAATCCGTCACAAAATACCCATGTTGCGGGATCTCCCACCGCAGACGGAAGGCTTGCCCCTTCATAAAATTCATCCTCCAGATTGTGAGAATCACTTCCTCCCACTCCGAACACACGAATTCCTTCATTCCATACTTGATCCAAAAAACGAATTGCCATATCATTAGATCCTGGTCCATCCGGATACGTCGGATCATTGATGATCTCCATACAGTTGATATCCCGCAGGTCTGTATTTTGAAACTGCCACTTCCAGATGGTCAGAAACGGATGATTGATACTGCGAATCCATCCTTTTTGTTTTGCTTGTGCTATCGTCTGATCCATATACGTATCTATGATCTCTTCTCCGTTATGCTTCACGATCTCCAGAATTTTCTCCGGCATTTCCGTAATTCCAAACAGATTCATGTGTCCTTTATCTGTCGTTACCTCAATTCCGGGAAGCACACAGAGTGAAGTCTTACACCAGCCGGTATGCATCAGATTATGTTCTGTCGGCACATAAAAATCCAAACCGCTTTCCTCTGCTCTTTCAGAAGCATGCCCGATCGTTTCTTTTCCGTCAGACAACCTCGTATGCGTATGAAAATCGCCCATATACCATCCGGATTCCGGACAAAATACGTTCTCCCAACGATAGCTTTTTTCCGAAATATGAAGTCCGTTTTCCACCCAGCATTCTCCGCAGATCGGATCAGAAACCTCATCTTTCCGGTCCGAAACTGTCAGTACAATTTCTCCGGTTTGTTCTCCCAGCTTCTGCGCAACATATTCTGTAAAAATGCCGATTCCGATTTTCCATGTTCCGGGATAAATCTCTCCCGGAACACCTCCTATCGTTGTATCCTTTGTGCTTTTTCCGATTCCCGGGTTCTGCTGCCCATATCCCAGCAGCTTCTGAAACCGAATTTCTTTTTTGGGATCTTCCAGAAACAGGAATGCCATATACTGAAATTCTTCAGGCATTTCTATCATCATCTGAATGTGTTCTGTTCCCTCTGAAATTTCAATCCATTTTTCCTGAATATTTTTTTCTTCTTTTCCGATTTTAAATCTAATCTGATCTCTCATTTTATAATGTATCCAATGCTTCCTGTGCTGTTTTCTGTGCTTCATCCAGAGCTTCCTGTGCAGGTACGTTTTCCAACTCTACCTTATCCGCTGCAATTGACAGGGCATCCAGAATCTTTCCTCCTGTCGGATCCTGAAGAGCCGGTGTTCCGTGAGATGCCTGCTGAAGCGGAACCAGTGCCTGAGGATTTTCTTCTGCATAAGACTTAAACTCTTCTACTTCCTGTGTAGACTCACGTACTGCCACATATCCTGTGCCCATGGACCATTTTGCCTGATTTTCCGGAGTTGTAAAATATTTCATAAACTCATAAACACCTTCTTTTTCTTCATCAGAAGAATTCTGAAGCATCACAAGCTGCAGTGCATCTGCCGTTGGTGCTGAAGGGTTGTCGTTAAATCCAGGCTGTTCCATGGCTCCCACAATGCTAAAGTCCAGATCTGCCTGATCTCCGGAAGAACCTGTATAACCGCCTGCTTTATTCTGCAGAACATCGTCAATCGTCGTGTACCAGTATTCCCAGCCCTGTCCACCGGAATTTACTTTCATGATCTTGTCATCGTGAATCCATGTACGGAAGCTCTCCCATACCTCTACCCATTCGTCTGAATTGATCATCACTTTTTTCCCATCCTCACTCAGAAGAGAGGCTCCGTTGCTGAGTGCTGCATCAATCAGATTTCCTGAGCCCCACATTGGCTCCCAGCCCACAAAGGAACCATCAGAAGCTGTCATTTTCTCTGCTGCCGCTGCAAGATCCTGCCAGGTCTTGATCGTTGCCGGGTCAATTCCCGCTTTTTCAAATGCCGCTTTATTGTAGTACATCACCTGTGTTGTACCATATGCAGGCAGTGCAAACAATTTTCCGTTCTCATCCTCCCCCTGCTCATAAAATACCGGCAGATAATCATCTTTTTCAAAGGAATCATCTTTTTCTACATACTCATTGATGTCTGCAACCAGATTTTTTTCAGAAAGATTTCTGGATTTATCTGTATCCAGAAGTGCCATGTCCGGAGCTTTCTTTCCTGCAATCCCTGCCTGCAGTTTTTCATAAGTCTCTGTATAATCCGCCTGTGTTGTTGTCTTAACTTCATATTTGTCCTGAGACTCATTGAATGCATCTACAATGTCCTGAAATACATTGACTGCTGTTTTTCCCCCGGAATACCAGAGATCCAACTGAATTTTTCCATCTGCCGTCTTTGTCGTTTCTGCAGCCTTTGCATTGTTTCCACATCCTGTCACCAGGGACATTCCAAGTACACAAACTAATAATGCTGATACAATTCTCTTTTTCATTTTCTTTTTTCTCCTTCATGCATCGTATGTCATTTTTTCTTTGCTTTCTTTATGTAAAAAAGGAATTATCCTTTCATACCCGTATCTCCGCCGATTCCATTGATAAACCACTTTTGCGTAAATGCAAACAGAATCAGAAGCGGCAGTACGATCAATGTACTTCCTGCCATGACCAGGGGCCATTCTGTTCCATAAGCACCGCCTTCTATAAAGAATTTTCTCAATCCCTGTGACACCATCATCTTCTCATCCGCATCTGTGATCAGAGAAGGCCACATATAACTGTTGTAGCAGGTAATAAAGTTCATCAGTCCAAATGTGATGAACGAAGATTTTGTCATCGGACACACGACCCGCCACAGAATCTTCCAGGAGCTTGCCCCGTCGATTCTCGCTGCCTCGATCAGTCCCATTGGAACCTGCATGAATGCCTGTCGAAGCAGAAAGATTCCGAAAATGCTGACACAGTTGGAAATGATCAGCCCTGTAAACGTGTTCAGCAGATTCCAGTTTGCCAGAATAATATAGCTCGGAATATATGTTGCTGCTGTCGGAAGCATATAAGTTCCCATGATGACTGCAAACAACGCTTTCTTGCCTTTAAAATTCATAAAAACAATCGCATAGGCGATCATCGCACCTGTTACGATCTGCAGCGCCAGCGTGATCACTGATACAAACAAACTGTTGCCGACATATCGAAGAAGCGGTGATTCAAAAATGACCTGGTAAAAGTTATGCCACTGGAATTCTGCCGGAAAAAATGAACTGACATCCATAATCTCCGCCTTTGTTTTCAGTGCACTTAAAATCATCCATACAAACGGAAAGATTGTGAAAATACTGAAGATCAGTAAAATCATTCCTTTTCCGAGTTTTTCGATTCCTGTTCTTATCTTCATAATCTGTCCTTCTTTCTAATAATGCACCCATTTTTTCGATGCACCGAACTGTACTGCCGATAATACTACGGTGATTATAATCATCACAATCGCCACCGCAGTTGCCTGTCCCATGTTAAACTCTTCAAACCCAAGCTGATAATACATATACAGCAAGGTTCTTGTGCTTCCGGACGGACCTCCCTGAGTCAGGATCTGGATCTGATCATATGCCTGCAGTGAAGTTACCATCGTAATAATTACCAGGAAAAACGTAGTCGGAGAAATACACGGAATCGTAACATCCCGGAATCTCTGCCACCTTTTTGCTCCATCCAGCCCGCTTGCCTCGTACAACTCTTTCGGAACCTTTTCCAATGCGGAAAGATAAAAGATCATCGCATATCCCAGACTCTTCCACACAGTCACAATGATCACAGCGAGCATTGCTGTGTCTGAACTTTTAATCCACTGTAATTCGGGGAGATGCAGAAATCTCATTACCGTATTTGCAATTCCCGTATTCGGATCGTAGATCCAGGTCCATACGATCGACACTGCAACAGTCGGCGTGATCCATGGCGAAAACAAAATAAATTTGATGATCCCGCTTCCTTTAAATGCTTTCTGCATCAAAAGAGCCAGCATCAGACCAAGTACGATCGTCGGAATCAGAGTTCCCAATGTAAACACAACTGTGTTCCAAAGTGCATCGTAAAATCTGGCATCCTGAAACAACGAAATAAAATTATCAAAAAATACAAAATTGTAGTCCGGAGTCATATAATCCCAGTCTGTGAAACTAATATAGACAGATCGCAGGATCGGATAAATCCAAAATACGATCAGAGGAATGAATGCCGGCAGAACAAAAAGAGTCACACTGCCCAGTTGCCTGAATTTTACTTTATTCTTCATTTTTTCTATCCTTTCTTATCAACCCGTAAATCACTGTCATAATGCCTGCCGTTGCCGGGAGCGCCAGCCAGATTCCTCTGATATCCCAGACAGCCGGAAGCAAAAACAGACAGATTGGCGAAACTGCCAGACTTTCTATATAAGTCATAAACACCGCTTTTTTCGTCTGCATGACTGCATTGAGACAGGATACATTCAACTTTGCCGTTCCCGTTAACAGAAATGCAAATGAACTGATCAGCATCCCCGAAGAAAAATACTGCTTTGACTCTGCTGACAGACCAAACCATCCTCCAATATACGGAATCATACAGATCGTCACTGCTGCCGCCGTGATTCCTAAGATGATTTCTGCGGTGTAAGCGATTTTTTTTACTGCTCTTACCTCTGTCTCCTTTTTCGCACCATGATAAAAACTAATCAGAGGCTGTACACCTTCTCCGATTCCCGTCAGAAAATACTGAACCGGGAATACAATATAAGAAATAGCCGCATAACACGCCACCGCTGCATTTCCGCCATAACGAAGACACTGCAGATTTGTAAAAATAAGTGCAGCTGTCGGCGCAAGTGATGTTCCAAATGCCGTAATCCCAATCTTGAAAATATCTGCAGCATATTGCCTGTGCCACAACAGTCTCCATTTTCGATAACCTGTTTTCCACAGGATCGCACATCCTGCCATAACTACCACGGCCTGCGCCGTCACCGTTCCAAATGCGGCTCCCCTGATTCCCATATTCAATCGGAACATCAGATAATAGTTCACCAGAATATTGACTGCAAATCCTGCCGCCATGCTGAGCATTGCTCCCAGCGACTGATTCATATTTCTCAAAAGAGGCATGATTCCGGTTCCTGCCACCTGAAGGATACTTCCGGCAATAATGATCGCCGTATACTTGATTGCTTCCGTCTGAACACTTCCCGCAGCTCCCAAAATTTCTAAAAACGGTTTCTGTACCAGAGACAGCAAAATCGTTGCAAGTATACCTGTACCGATCAGAAGTGTCATTGTAAGCTCAAACAAATTTTCACATACCTTCTGCTCTTCCCGCCCTCTGTAATGAGAGTACAAAACACTTCCTCCCGTTCCGATTCCAATTCCGAGCGCAGTGATCAGTGCCGGGATCGGCCACGCAATATTAATCGCTGCAAGCCCTGTATCTCCCGCTGCCTTTCCTACAAAAATCCCATCCGCAATGCTGTACATTCCTGACATGGTAAACGCCAGTACGGTAGGGAATGCCTCTTCTATTACTTTCTTTAACATCAAACTGTTTCCTTTCTTAATGGCACGTTCGTCATTATAACATTCCTTTTTTAATATCACTTCAATTGCAAGTTAAAACCTTGTAAAGCAAAAAAAGAGAAACAAACGGCAAATCTGCCCGCCTGCTTCTCTTTTTATCTTTTTCCTGTTTTCTTTTAAAGCGAAGTCATTTCTTCCCGGATCAACTCTGTAATTTCACTCAAACATTTTTCCATCTTCAGATTTTCAAATCTCCTTACAATGCCTGCTCTTTTCAAATTCTCTTCGGAGAAATCCTCTGCATCTGCCAGAAAACGTCTGCACATCTCCGCATATTTGGGTTCCTTCTGCTGTCGTTCCCTGCAAAGCGCTCTCTCCAGCCTCAGCCCGTCCTCTACCTCAATGTAAATCGGAATCAGCTGTTCTTCTCCAAAATACTCCCGCATCCCATAATAAGATTCCAGAGTCCCTATCACAAGATAATCATACTTCTGGAGATCAATCTGCCCGTCATCTGCTGTAAAATATGTCCATATTCCACACTTTGTATTATAAGAACGTACTTCTATGACACGTTCCTTCTCCTTAAGTTCGTTCAGCCTTTCTTCGTCCACAAAAAAATATTCCACACCATCGGTCTCCCCTTCCCTGATCGGTCGGGTCGTATAAGGAGTAATCCGCTTTAACTGCGGCAGTTTTTCTCTTATTTTCTTATAAATCGTATCTTTTCCGGAAGAACTTTTCCCCATAATATAAAAAATTTTACTCATTTATCAACACCTCGATATAGTTTTCCACATTCATTCCTTCCACAGAAAACCCTTTGTTCTGATAATCTACTAACATTGCAGCTGTTTCCTTAGTGATCCGTTCCCCCGGAACGATCAGCGGAATTCCCGGCGGATACAAATACGCATATTCCATGGAAATAAACCCCGCTGACTCCTGCCAGCTCATGCTCCTTACTGTTTCCATTCTTCGCATTCCTTCTACCTCAAAGCTCGTGAAGACCTGTTCCTGACGGGGCAGATAATACCTTTTCTCTTCCTCTGACTTTTTTTCCAATTCCTCATCAATCTCAAACAAAGCACTGAGCAGCCGATCCATTCCTTCTTTTGTATCTCCAATCGAAGTCATGGCAATCACATAAGATCCTGCAGCCATTTCCATCTGCAGATGATATTCTAAAAGCAATCTCTCATATAACATTTTCCCTGTAAACACTCGATTCTCTTTCTTAAGAATCGTATCTTTTACAGACAGCACCAGTTTGGATCTGTCGAATTCTTCTGTCTCCATCAATCTGATATGCTTTAATTTTTTCAACTCTCCCCTTTTGCTTTCCAGATTCTTCACATAAGTCTCAAACAACACATCCCCCTGCTCTGCCACCATCCTCAGACATTCATCCATACTTGCCATCAATACATAAGAAGGACTGCTCGTCTGAAAAATATGCAGATAATTCCGAATCTTCCTTCGATCGATCCGTGTCCCATTCAAGTGAATCAGTGCTGTCTGCGTCAATGCCGGAAGTGTTTTATGCAGACTGTGTATTACAACATCTGCTCCCTTTGTATTTGCATTCTCCGGAAAATAAGGGTGAAATCCAAAGTGTGCTCCGTGTGCCTCATCCACAATCAACGGAATTTTTTTCTGATGTACAATTTCAGAAATCCTCTCAATATCCGACAACACCCCGTCATATGTCGGTGATGTCAATACCACAGCCTGAACCTCCTTATGTTCCTCTAATAACCTCTCAATTTTTTCAGGAGACACAGCCATATTCAGTTCCATTGTCTCATCAAATTCCGGATAAATATATACCGGACGCAATTCATTTAAAAAAACAGCATGATAGACCGACTTATGACAGTTTCTTGCCATTAAAATCTTTCCGCCTTTTTTAGTACATCCCATTACCGCACTTAAAATGCCCGCAGTACTCCCATTAATCAAATAGTGCGTCGCCTCTGCATGATACATGGACGCTGCCCTGACTTCCGCTTCCCTGATGATCTCCTCCGCATGATGAAGATTATCAAATCCTTCAATCTCTGTAATATCAATTCCATATGGTAAATTCGCTTGTGTAACATCCGAATTACGTTTATGCCCAGGCATATGAAACCCATAATAATCCGACTTCCCATATGCTTCTAATTTTTCATATAAGTATTCCATAAATTTTTCTGCAAATGCTTATCCTTCCAATTTATTTCTATCCGTATCACTTTCGCTTTTATTATATCTTCTGTATACCTGTGTTGTAAATTAGATGTTATCCACATCTATTTCCGATTCAAATAAATATTCCAACATATTTCAGACTTTTTCACATATTATGTCTGTGCTGAATCTTTTGCATAGCATAGGTGTAATCAAAATATAAGTTAATATAACAAAAAGAACAAGCAAAATCGCTTGTTCTACAATGAGCGTGCGGGGATTCGAACCCCGGACAACTTGATTAAAAGTCAAGTGCTCTACCAACTGAGCTACACGCCCGTATTCAATTATTTCATTACTCTTGGCAACGAAAATGCCCAGAGCCGGAATCGAACCAGCGACACGAGGATTTTCAGTCCTCTGCTCTACCAACTGAGCTATCTGGGCATAAGACTTAAAAGTCTAAATTGCGGGGGCAGGATTTGAACCTACGACCTTCGGGTTATGAGCCCGACGAGCTTCCAGACTGCTCCACCCCGCGATATTAAATTCTTCTCATAAGAGAAAGCCGATGATCGGACTCGAACCGATAACCTGCTGATTACAAATCAGCTGCTCTGCCAATTGAGCCACATCGGCAACTTAACTGAGTCCTTACGGTACTCAAATGGATGGAGAAGGATTCGAACCTTCGAAGGCGTTGCCAACAGATTTACAGTCTGCCCCCTTTGGCCACTCGGGAATCCATCCTTATTTAATAAGTGGGGCCTACAGGGCTCGAACCTGTGACCCTCTGCTTGTAAGGCAGATGCTCTCCCAGCTGAGCTAAGACCCCATCTTAAACGACCCAGAAGAGACTCGAACTCTCGACCTCCGCCGTGACAGGGCGGCGCTCTAACCAACTGAGCCACTGGGCCATATTGAAGATATATTGTACCTTCAAAACTGCATACAAAGAATTCATCCATTTCCTATCGCCTTGCTTGGTTATGCCCTCGACCTATTAGTAACAGTCAGCTCCATGCGTTACCG
>OBVC01000094.1_pt1 | contig 71947 bp, 62 predicted proteins | sample 1494991 | NCBI WGS metagenome assembly OBVC01 (sample SAMEA2579955, study PRJEB22360) | human gut metagenome
TCTCTGTAATTCATGATTCCTAACGGAATTCCTTTTTTCATTATATCACTCACTTTCTCTTCCTATTATATCGCATTTCTAAGTTTATAGAAACCAGCGAATGAAGAAATATAGAATTCTGATTTCGCAATGCAAGATTTATCGTGATAGGTTGTTCCCTATGCGAATCCATGCACGCTGCTTTCATAGCAAGACGAAAAGCAGTTGGTTCCTTATGGTTCTTTCTTGATTGCAGGTAAACTTGAAATAGGGAGACATCCATACTATTGTAGTTATCAATAGAAGTTGAAGTCTCCCTTTTGCAAACACCCTAAAGCAAGAAAGAACCTCCCTTATAAATGGCTGCTTTTCCTTCGCATTTTAATTATTATCAGCTACAATTTTCTGTCCTGAATTTACATGGCATTTTATATTATATGTTTTTCATTTAAACCTTTGGATGTAACAGGTTTTTTATGAATCGTGTAACAGGTGTATCCTCTGCATTTCTGAAAAACTGCTCCTGAAATTGTGGATAATCAAGAAGCTGCTTCAGCAATTCCTGATCTGTTCGCTGTAATGCTTCCAGCAATGCATACTGGGCAGGCAGCTTTGTTTCATTCATCATACGTGCTCTGCTACGTTTTTCACCTTCTGCATAGCATTGCGGATAGCCACCACCGAATTCCTGTGCAAATAATTTTTCGAACACATACTTCAGATTGATTTCAGCACCCCATCCAAAATACTGGGAGAATGGCAAAGATACCGCATTTCCCGCATTCACCTGGGTAAACAAATACGCATCAAGTGGTGTATTGACATAGCCGCAAACAACATCAGCGAACGCATTACAGGAAATCATAGCTCCTTGCCCTGTTCCGCAGCCCGTCACGACAAAATCTACTGCGTGGCTGTGCAATAGAACCGCTGCAAGAATACCTATCTGCGTAAAATTAATCTGATGACTATCCTGTTCCGTATACATACCGTAATTGAATACCGTATGTCCTTTTTTCTCTGCTTCCTGCTTCAGAATATCAAATATCATGGCATTCTTATCTGCCTGTGAATCTTCATTTATCAATCCTATTTTCATACAACCTCCTAAAACATCGAAATGGCGGCACCAAGGATACCAAACAGGATGATACCAGCCAGAATATAGGTTACCTTAATATCCTTTTTCAGGAAATAGAAGATCAGTCCGGTAAAGCATAGTGGTAGAAGATTAGGCATAACGCCGTTAATGGTGTCCAGAATTTTCACATCGTCGTAAGCTACCGTCAGGGGAACACTGACATTGGTTGCGACCATTCCACCTATAACCATCAATCCCAGAATACCGGCTCCCTTGAAAATCTTATCCATGATGCCGGATTCCTCTACCTTATTCAGAAAGCTGGTTCCCAGCTCATACCCCTTGTACATCAGAAAATAACGAGATGCAAAATTCGGAATATTGAAGATAAGCAGATAGATGATGGGTCCCAAGATATTGCCCTTCAATGCCAGAGAACAGCCCAGACTTGCGGCTATTACACGCAGTGTTCCAAGAAAGATTGAATCACCGATTGCCGAAAGCGGCCCCATGAGTCCTACCTTAACAGCATTGATGGATTCAGTATCAAAGTCCCTATCATTCGCATTCTGTTCTTCCATCGCCGCAGTTATACCAAATAGTACTGTACAGATAAATGGGGTAATATTGTTAAACTCCAAATGACGGGCTAATGCTGCTTTCATTTGTTCCTCATCATCTTTATATAGCTTGCGCAATACCGGCATAAGGGAGAATGCCCATCCCAGATTTAACTGCCTTTCGTAATTAAACGATGAATTATACGCTATCGAACGAACAAACACCTGCTTTAAATCTTTTTTTGTCAGCTTCTTCTCTACAGAATTAGAATTCATTATCATCCATACCTCCCATCTCCACATTGTTTTTCTTACGATCATTCATAATAACCAGCAGAGCAATTAAAATCGCGATGCATGCAATTCCAAGCACAGGAATCTGCAGATAGCTGGCAATCAGAAAGCCGATAAAGAAATATGGAGCCAGCTCCTTACTGATAATCATTTTCACCAGCATGGCAAAGCCAAGGGCAGGCAGCATGCCACTTGCAGCTGACAATCCCTTCATAATGAATGCCGGTATCTGATCAAGCACTGCCTGAACTGCAGGACCTCCGACATAGAAACAAATTCCGACTACAATTGCCATCGGCACACAGTATGCCAAAGTTGACCATACATGCATGGCAGCTACCTTGGAGTCATTCCCCTGTAATGCATAGCTGTCTGCACGGTGTACAAAGAATCCTCTTACAAACGTATAAATAACCTGTTTTATCAGCAAGGCGAAGGTTGCAATCGGAAGGGAAAGGGCAACTGCCCCCTCGATACCGGAGCCTGTGGTTATTGCAAATGCCGTACCCAGGATTCCACCGGTGTAAATATCGGGTGGAAATGCTCCACCGATTGTCAATGTCCCCATGTAGACCAATTCCAGACTGGCCCCCACCATTAGTCCCTGCTGTACATCATTCAATGCGATACCAACCAGTACGCCGGTACAAAGCGGACGGTCATATTGTGAATATCCTAGAGCATCTCCCATATAGGCAAGAAAAGCTATCAGTGCTATCAATGCTGCTTGTATCATACTTCATTCCTCTCTTTCATTTAAAGTCGCTTAACGGGATCACTGGGAACCATACGAAGCTCTACATCAATATTCTTATCGACCAGCTCCCGAAGCATCATTTCCTCTTCATCTGTAAAATTGATATTATGATTGGAGGGATGCGGATGTGTATGCTCTCCTGCTTTCAGACCTCCAATGTTGACGATATGGATACGGTCCACCTCACTGGCAAGACGATAGGCGCATGGACAGTTATCCACAACAATAAACAGATTGTATTTATCTGCTTTCCCGCTGTTTAATGCCGCGATGGATTCCTCGATGCCTTTTACAATCAGCTTACAGCTGGATGGCTTGGCGAGGCGAAGCGTTGTTCTGCGCAGATCATTGGTTACACAATCATCATTCGCAATCAATATGCAGTTGACCCCGAGATACCCGGTCCAGGAAAAGGCTACCTGTCCATGCAGAAGTCTGTGATCAACACGAAGCATTTTAATCATATGTTCATCCTCCTAAAAATCGTTTTCTTCCTGCAGGTGTAAAGTGTCTCCACTGCAGAATACTATATAATCACTGTTATGCTCTACGATTTTCTGAATCGTATCTGATTTTAATTCGTCCGGATACAGTGCTAATTCCAGCAGCAGACTGAGATTTAATCCGGAAACCAGATAAAACGGATAATCCTCTGTAAAACGCATGAATTCGTTATTCACACTACCTCCCAACAAGTCTGTGATAACCAGAAGCGCCTGCTTTTCATAATCATGATCAGCTACCAGCTGTCGTATGCGTGCGCTGTAGTCAACGCTACGATCAATATAAGCACAAAGCGGTTCTACATGGTCCTGCTCTCCCGCAATCATTTTAAGACTATCCATAATACCTTCTGCAAATCTTCCATGACTTGCGATAATAATTTTTGTTTTCATTTAGAAATCCCCCTCTTGCGTTCCATGCAGTTTGTCTTCTTTGATATAATCATATAAATAGGATATTTCGCTCATAGATAGCTCTACGCCATAATGGCTGCATACCTTTGTGAAGCTTCTTCTTACTATCTCTATGAACTTTCTGTTTTCTTTCTCAAATTGCTGCAAACCCTCGTGATTGGTAATGGGTTCTTTTGTTACCAGACGTTCAATCATACAGCATAGATGAATATACAATCCAGCTAGCGTATTTCCATAGAAGCGGCGGTCCAATTGCAGCTGCATTTGATTGACAGCACCCTCTACAAACTCCAGCAGCTTTTTTGCATCCAGAATAGATAAGGTATCCAATGCATTGCCAAGTGAGAAATTATGGATTAGATTTCTCGTAAATGTATCTATATCTTCAATCGTCAAATATTTATTAAGCAAGGTTCTCAGATAATCCAGCTGATTAGAGGTAATCAAATCCTCCAGTGATATAAACTGCTTCGGACAATCAATGCTGGAACAGATACCGGATACAAATAGAATATTATATTCCTTTGCAATTTCATTCATATAGTCTTCATTTCTGAAATCCAATAGATCGATAGAAAGCATTTCGATATCGATGGCCTTCGGCAATGAATCCGCAAATAATTCCCGCATGCGATTCGCCATTTTGATTCCATTGTCCGATATGAAAATTATCAAATCTTTTTTCTGCTTGTTTTCTACAAGTGTATAGGTACTTGTAGAATGCTCTGCCGCTTTCCTTAATAACGATTCCATATCCGCTCCCTGCAGTATAGATTCTCCGATATCCAGAGCAAGTCTTGTCGATACATTGTTGATGATGCCGATGTTCTTATTGTCTATCATAGTCAGCTGTTCATCAATATGCTCCAGTGATCCCATGTCCACAAGCAAAAGGATATCATTTTTTATTGTATAGCGATCGATATAGCGTTTCAGGCGGTCCGCAATATCCGGCATGGAGGTATCCAGAGGCATATCAAAGGCTTCGAACAGATAGCTGCCCAGCAGAGAATTTATGGCCTCGGCCATGCTGCTGGCTGTGGAATAGCCATGTGCGATAATAATGGACAAATATTTATTCTGATGGGCATGCTCATGATAAAAGCCGAGATGAATCATGAGAATTACTTTTTCCATATCATCAAACCCTAATTCCAGATTTGCAAGCAGGGCATAGCTCAGCTTCTCACAGATCAGATACCCCTGGGGATACTGCTTTTCCAACAGGCTCAGACATTTGCTGATTTCATAGGCATGCTCCTGTTTCCATTCCTCAAGTATCCTGTTATGGGACTGCCTGCCATAGATACAAGCCGCAAACAGCGGGCTGCAGTGATATGGAATTGAAACGTTGTATGTTGTAAGAACGCGGTTCAAAATATTACGAATCGTATGCTCTAACGCAAGGATCTGCTGATTTGTATATTTCTCGTTATATGCTATTGCACTGCAATATTGAGTCAATACACCATTCAGCTCCTTAACATACGAAATCATAGAAGTCGATTCATCCTTTGGGACACGATTTAATATAGTTTCAAACAGCTCCAGCAGCTTTCTTGATTCTTCATTTCGTTTAAAGGAGGAAATATCCACATACTCCACCTGTTCCTCCATATAATCCTGTTCACCCAAATCCATTAAAATGGAATCCGGAAGCTGATACATACGAATATACAGCTGATCAGTCGTTTCCTCCTCACTGTTTGCACGTGCACATACATCTTCTACCGTACGTTTTAATTCATCAATATTGCGTTTATAGGTTCTAGTCAGTAGTATATGAATGAGGTTTTTACTAACAAGCAAATATCTCCCCAGCTTCCATGACTGTTGCTTAAAGAAATGTATAATCAGCTCTTCCTTATCATCCTGATAGCGCTCATCCAAATTTGGCATCCGGCAAATGATTGGAAAGCATTGAATCAGGTCATAATCCAGATATTTCTGATAATCCTCATCCAGTGAAAGTATGATTCTTGTACGAAGCGTGATTCGTATTCCTCCACGAATAAAGCCTCCATCCTCCAAAATACGCATGAGGAGCTGCTGATCATGCTTGCTCAGATTCTGTGCCTGTGTAAGATAGAGAATACCACCTTCGCATTGCTCCAGTAACCCTTTTTTGACTTCTGTTCCCAACAGCTGTTCGGCCAACTGCATATCCTGTTCAAGGACCTTATATTTCTGCAGCAGAGCCTGTTCGGGAATAATACCTGCATCCTGTCCATACTCAAACATTTTTTGACACATAAGCGACTTCCCACTACCTTTTTCTCCATAAAGAATCACAGGAAGACCATTTGGAGGATACTTTAATGCGGATTTCAATTGATCAATCACAGTATGAAGAGAAGTGTCATACCCGATCATTTTCATAAAATTGCGCTTAATACATGTTTTTTTAGACAACGTATCCAGAAAATCCTCAACGCTGTAAAACATACTCTCTTTAAACTGTACCTGAAATTGTTCCTCAATGTTTTTTCTGGAAAGGAAATACACAGGTCGTGTAGCGATTTTTATAAGAAGACCTTCCTTTACGAAGCCATTAAGATACTGGCTTGCCAGAGATCGGCTGATATGGAGTTCACTGCTCAGAATATGAGCAGAAAATTCCTCGATATTTCTTAAGTCCGGTTCCACCTTCTTTGAAAGAAGATGATCCAGAATTTCATTTTTTGTGCTGATTGTCATTTGCATTACTCCCTTCAATATCTGATACTGTTATCTAGATTATAAAAGAGATAAAAGCAGTGCACAACATTGTTGAAAATTTAAACACTAAAGTCTGATCTTTTCTTTGTACGAACACTTTTTTTCACTTCTCAGCTGCCATATTTTTCCAAACCATCCAGAGCCTTGTTTACGATATCCGCACTGGTAAGGTGGAATTTCTCCTTCAGATATTCTTTTGTTCCTACTTCACCGAATTGGTCATCAACAGAAATATGACGAAGCAGCGCAGATGTTTTCTGCTGTGCCATAATATCTGCTACCAGCTCCCCAATACCTCCATATCGGCTATGGTTCTCGATAGTGACAATAACCTTATGCGTCTGTATCACATTTTGAAGAACTGTCTCATCTACCGGCTTTATGAAGAACAGATCAATCACACTTGTTGATATCCCCTGTTCCTCCAACTGCTTTGCACTTTCTAATGCATCATAGACACCGGCACCGATAGCGATGAGTGCAACATCTGTACCTGTTTTTAAGATATTAGCCTTTCCGAATGTAAAGGCAGAGTCCTTTGTATATATGGACGGCACCGGTTTTCTTGTACAGCGGTTATAAATAATCCCGCCATGCTGCTCATACCATTTCAGAACCCAGGAGAATGCAACACTGTCTGCCGGTGCTACAACATGAACTGACGGAATTGCACGCATAATAGCAATATCCTCAAAGGTGGTATGTGTTGCCCCATTGTACAACGACCAGTAACCTGGATCCGATGCATAAATATGAAGATCCTGCTTGGCAAATGCGGCAGAGATACATACCTGATCCGCAACTCGTCTGGATACAAAGGGTGCAAAGGAATGGACATAGGGGCGTATACCGATGCGTGACATCGCCGCAGCAGCCGCTACCATATTTGCTTCACAGATGCCAAAATTAACGGTATGCTCTGGATACTTATCATACAAATATCCGGCGCCTGATGACCCTGCCAAATCCGCATCACAAACCATAACCGGCCTGCCTTCCAAAATCATCTTTTCCAATGTTTGACCATATGCTTTTCTTACTTCACTGATTTCATTGTTCTGTGCCAGCTTCCAGCTCATGTGTTCAGCTCCTTTCCTGTAAGGTTGATATAATCCTGAAGCGCCTGCTTGTCTGTTTCATTAAATGTCACATGGTGTGGATTCTCCTGCTGTTCAAAATAAGGAATCCCGGCACCCTTGACTGTGTTTAATAAGAGCGCGCTTGCCTGCTCCTTTCTTTTTATGCATTCGGAGAGCTTTCCATTGACAGCCTCCACTGCGTTTCCATCTACTTCACACACATGGAAACCGATACTTTGAAGCAGTGCAGGAAAATCAAAGTCACAGCTGACCTTTCGCAATAAGCCGTCTACCTGCTTCTTATTACAGTCAACCATAACAATACAGTTGTTTAATCGTTTATTAGCGATGAACTGTAACGCTTCAAACACCTCGCCCTCATTGCATTCGCCATCCCCTACCATACAAAACACATTTCCTTCTCTCTTCATCGTCTTCAATGCATAAGCAATTCCTGCTGCCTGAGAAATCCCCTGTCCAAGGGAGCCGGTCGTTACCTGAACACCGGGTGTTTTCATGCGATCCGGATGAGAAGGAAGCAAAGTGCCGTTTTCATTCAAGGTGTGAATATGCTTTTGATCCAGTCTGCCTGTCAGCATCAGTACCGCATAATAAGCAGGTCCCGCATGCCCCTTGGATAAAACAAACCAGTCCTCTTCCTTCATGTAATTTCCAAACAGAACTGCCAATGCATCACTCATGGAAAGAGCACCGCCGATATGACCATCACCGCGATAAAGAACCATATCGCAGGTTACCCTTCGTATTTTGCTCGCAAAAGCTTTCAACTCACACGTATTCATTCAACCTTTCCCGCCTTTCTGTAAATCGCTTTAATGTCCTGTAATGACAGCCTCTTCAGTTGTCCAATACTGTCAGAGCGAAGGAGACAGTTTTGTGCCATGGTCTGTATGATTGCTTCATCAATACACACGTTCAAATCTGTGATACAAACTGGCATGCCCACTCTTTTGAAGAAGGATACAAGCGCCTGGATACCGAGCGTTCCACAGCGATCATCATTTACTTCCTCTATACCCATGACTTGACGGGCAAAGGAAGCAAATCGTTTCGGATGATATGGCCGGACATAGGCAGCCCAGCTTCCCCATAAGGCACACAAGCCTGCTCCATGGACAACATTAAATAATCCGCTGAGCTCATGCTCCATACGATGACAGGCCCAATCTTCTTTTCTGCCTGTCCCCAACAAACCGTTATGGCATAAAGAGCCCGCCCACATCAGATTGGCTCTTGCCTCATAATCCTGCGGATTTTTTATACTTTTTTCGATACTGGATATTACTACTCGCATAAGACCTTCACACATACTGTCAATCAGTTCTGTGTTATCAGTAGGAGAGAAATAACGCTCCATCGCATGCATGAGGATGTCACAGGCTCCGCTTACCATTTGATAATATGGAAGTGTGAATGTCAGTATTGGATCCAAAATGGCAAATACGGGATAGAGTTGTTCATCATCACAGGCTCTTTTCAAATTCCCTTCATCAATGGTAATCACCATAGAACAACTTGACTCACTACCTGAACCGGCGATTGTCGATATTACGCCAACATCAAGCGCCTGTTTTATTTTTTGATCTTCTAAGAGGATATCCTGAAGTCTTACGGATGGTACTGCCAAGCATACCGCTACTGCCTTTGCTGTATCTATAACAGACCCGCCCCCAAGTGCCAGAATCACATCCACAATATCACCCTTTACGTTTCTGACAATTTGCTCGACCTCTGACAGCTTTGGATTGGGACGTATCCCACCCTGTACAAAATAGGAAATGGAGCAGGACTCTAATTGCGTTGTTATTTGCTCTAAAGTACCGTTTTCCTTCCAGTGGGATCCCCCGTACAATACCAACGCAGAACGATATCCGCGCTTTAGCAGTTGATCTTTCAGTGCATGCAGACGGTTCCTGCCAAAGATGATTTCTGTTGGATTTTTGTAAATAAAATTTTCCATGGCATACCTCTAGCGATATTTATCGGCTTGTCCGATACACCCGAACAGCTGCATTTTATGAGTAATGACCCTTTTCGCCTCCCGTCTGCCAGATACAAATACATCAGGTGTCCAAAAAGCATCTGTTTCTATAAGCATCTCTTTTGTACCCTGAAAAAATGCTTTGCGAACATCACTTGCAATATTGACCTTGCAGATTCCATGACGACATGCTTCTGCAATTTCCTCATCGCGGTTTGCAGAGCCTCCATGTAAAACAAGAGGACATGTATTCACTTTTTCAATTGCTTTAAGAATATCCAGACGAAGCCTCGGCACAAATCCTTTTGGATAAATTCCGTGTGCTGTACCTATCGCTACAGCAAGCGTATCAGCATTCGTTCTGGTCAAAAAGTCAGTAACCTCCTCCGGTTTGGTATACGTTACCTGCTCTACGCCTCCCTCAACGCTATCTGATAACGCGCCAATCGTTCCGATTTCCCCTTCTACTGACACATCGACACCATGCGCAAGCTCAACAACTGTCTTTGTGAGTTTTACATTGTCCTCATATGCTAATAATGAGCCGTCAATCATTACAGAGGTAAAGCCGCAGCTTATCGCACGTATACAATCCTGTATGGTCTTTCCATGGTCCAGATGCAGGACACAGGGAACACTGCTGTTTTGCATCCGTTTTACAGCATAGGCGAAGAAATCCGATCCAACATATGAAAATTCAGGTGGTGCAAGCTCAACAATTACCGGTGCATGTTGCTCTTCTGCACATTCCATAACAGTTGAAAACAGAAGACTGTCGCATACATTAAATGCTCCTACTGCAAAATGATGCTTTCTCGCTGTTTGCAGCAAGCTCTCCATATTCATCAGCATTTTTCATCTCTCCTTTCTGATGACCCCATCATAACGAGGATAGAAAGCACCGTCAGAATTGTTGAAGATTTTCTTTATATTTCAATACATTTCAACCTTAATCCACTGCTTTATCACTTCTTTCTGAACTTTTCAACATATCTGAAATTCATTTGTACCAGGATAAGCGAGTGGTGAGCATAGTGAAAAAGTTATTTAAACACAATAAAAAAATATATACTGTCCTGATTTTCTGTTATTTTTCATCTCTGCCTTTGCCGCTGATTCAAAAAAATACTGTTTCTTCTATAAAAGAAGGTATAACCTGTCATAATTTGAACCATTTCCGTAATAACATAAAAAGCACTTTTTCCATGATAAAAAGACACTGCGTTTTCTCTCGCAATGCCCTTATATCACTATTCTAAATTAGCATGCCACATCATTAAATCACTACTGCTCTGTCAGCTTTCCTGCATCATCATAACCACCATGGCATCACAGCAGATCCAGGCAAGCTTTTCATACATGGAGCCGCTCATCTGTATGGGACGCCCCTGAATTTCTGTCTTTTCCTTGGTGACTAACTGTATTATGAATTTGATATCTATCATCGATGACAGCGCACCAGCTTTATTCGTTGTCAGCAGTGCGATGTCCGCATGCAGTGACCTTGCTTTTTCTGCAATGACAACCGGATCGGATGTATTTTACCGAGCCGGACAGAAAACCAGCAGATCATACGTTCGTACTACCCCATAAGTATCTATCGCATGGAAAGACCTCTTGCAATAAAGCCGCTCCTGCCTGCCCAGCGACATACCCCCGTTTCGCATTTAATGCACCATTATCTCCAGTTCTTTCTTTACTATTTCTACTGCTCGCTGCGTCAGCTCCGGCATGATGAAAGCTAGAACATCACTGCTCACCGCCATGCACCGCTTCATAGATTTTTCTTGCTTCAGCTACAGGATCCAGTGCATGCGTGATTCCAGAACCTACAATAACGATATCCGGACGCAGCGCTGTGTAATCAGAAATTGTTTTTCCATTGATTCCACCCGCAACCGATACACCGGCAGCCTTCACGCACTCCTTCATCAGCTTCAAATCCTCAAGCGGCTCTCTTCCAGCCGCCTGCTGATCTGCACCGACATGAACCGCAATGATATGCGCCTGAATTTCCTCCATCTGCGCAATCTTTTTAGGCATATCCTCTACACAGATCATATCCACAACGACCTGCTTACCATAGCGGTTTGCCGCATCAATACAGCCCTTAACCGTCAATATATCGGTAACTCCCAGCACCGTTACATAATCAGCACCTGCTTTCAGCGCTTCTTCCGCCTCATAATCTCCCGCATCCATGATTTTCAGATCCGCTAGAATTTCCTTTTCCGGGAACTCCTTTTTCATCACCCGTACTGCTTCCATACCATATTCAATAACAAACGGTGTGCCAATTTCAATAATATCAATATAATCACGTACTGTGCGTACAAGTGATAACGCATCCTCCAACGTGATATCGTCCAATGCCAGCTGTAATTTCATAAACTAATCCTCCTCATTTCTGTAGGATGCCAGGAAGACATCCATGTTTCCTTTAAATTTCAGCATTCCCATTCCTTCCGGAACGAGCAGGGTTTCCCCTTTTTTGATAGGTACATCCTGTATAGTTCCTTCACCATCCACACATGTATAAAAGGCAAAGCGAGGATGCGAGAATGTTCCCATTTTCTCAACCTGAAGACGCATAAGTGTATACAATCCAGGTTCATCCCAGTACCTTGTCACATGAATGCCGCGCTCCAGGGAAGACGGATACATAACAAATTCGGTGGAGGTATCCGGCATATTTACATTTTCATATACCTGCTCCGGCTGAATATCACGTTTTTTTCCGGTAGATGGATCAATGCGGTCATAATCATACAGACGCAGTGTACAATCAGCATTTCTTGAAATATTATAGGTCAATACACCGGTGCCAATGGCATGCAGTGTTCCTGCAGGGATATCGATGAATGCATCCTTAACCGCCTTCAGATATTTCAACAGGCCCTCCCAATCCTGCTGCTCTGTTTTCTCCTTAAATTCCGCTATTGTCTTTGCCTTGTGTCCAAACTGGATTCTGCCTTCCTCTGTAGTATCCAGAATGACCCATGCCTCCGGTTTTCCGCGGCCTCCGTTATATGCTCTGGCAAATGCATCATCCGGATGGAGCTGTACGGATAAATCAGCCATGGGATCCAGAATATTGACACGTACCGGCAGCTCCTCTGTATCACAGTTAAACCACTCCGGATACTGTTTGTATAATGCAGACAGTGTCATGTCCATTCCCGATACCTCACAATCCGCATGACCCTGTAATGCGACCACATTATAGACTTCACCCAGCGGCTTTACATCCGTATGATAGTTGAATTCATTTTTCAGACGCTCTCCGCCTCCCCACATACGCGGTTCATAAAACGGTAGAATTTTAACGATTTTCTTCATATTCATCCTCCTGTGCCATCCAGATAGGCACGTTTTTTTCGTAATGCTCATAGGCTTTCGCGGATAGAGAACCATCCGTGATGATACCGTCAATTTCCTCCCATAAACACATGGTATGAAATCCGGACTCCCGAAATTTATCACTGTCTGCCAGTACATAGATTCGCTCACTCTGGCGAACCATGGCTTTTTTCGCCTCCAGCTCCTGATAGGAATGTGTTGTAGGCCCTTTTCTATCCAGAATACCGCTCGTCCCCAAAAAGCAGATATCCGCATGGACCGACTCAATCGCCTGCACACACCAGCTTCCGGTCAGTGAACGGTTTTTCTCCCGTTTTTTTCCACCGGTGAGAAATACATTATGACGCTCTGCATCCAGACTCTCCCATGCGAGGAGTGAGTTAGTCACAATATCAAGCGGGCGATAATCATTCAATAGCTTTGCCAGCTCATGCACCGTCGTACCAGCATCCAGAAAAACGACTTTGGCATCCTCCAGAAAGCCAAGTGCACAGCGGGCGATTTCCTTTTTTCGGGAGCCATGCCCCATTCGTACAGGCAGCGTCTGCTCAATATCCTGCCGGGATAATGATGCTCCGCCATACTCCCTGTGTGAAATGCCGGCAGCTTCCAGGAAGGTTAGATCCTTGCGAATCGTTTCCATGCTTACCTGATACTGCTTAGCGAGCATCTGCGCTTTCACATAGCCATGCTCCTGCAGCATTCTGATGATTTCATTCCGGCGTTCAAAGGTTGGTATCTTCACGTTTTTTCTCCTTCCTGATGACAGTATACGAAATTTTCGCCATCACCACAAATTGCGATTAGTTGCGATTTTCTTTTATTGTATCACAAAAATTGCGATTGCCTGCGTTTTAAAAATTATTTATTTCTAGAAAAGCCATATAAAAAGTATGCGTTTGCTATACTCCTACGCATACTTTTATCCATTCACCAGTTTGATTATATAACTACAATCCTGCCTTCTCTCTTGCCTGTGTGATGATCTCCATCACAATCAGACTCTCCTGCTGTCCTTCCTCTACCCGTTTCCAGTCCTTTTCACGCACAATGCGTTCAAATTCGACGAATTCAAACTTCATGCGATGGACATCCGGATGCGAGTTGAAGCGTCCTTCTTCCTTCGTATCACGGTATGTATATGCCACCGCAGAGCATACAGAGGCAGAGCCCTCCACCTCCAGATATCCGTTTTCACCTTCAATAACAGCCTGAGAAGGTCCCGCGCAATCCTTTGCCGCAATGCATACGGATTTAAAGCTGCCATAATCCAGAATCAGAATACCGGATGTATCCACGCGTTTTTCTATATTAGCGAAATACTGGACATCCTTCGGCATCCCGAACAGACCTGCGTTGAAATGCACATTGTACACATTCAGATCCATCAGTGCACCTCCGGCCATATCCGCATTAAACGCAGGTAGAACCTCTCCACGCTTGAATGCATCATAACGGGAAGAATACTGTGAATAGTTACAGGATACCACATGAATGCTTCCAACTCTGCTCAGTTGTTTCTTCAGCTCCAGATAATTCGGATAATACTGATTCGTAATTGCCTCCAGCAGCATGACATTGTGCTGCTTTGCAAGGGCAATCAGCTCCTTCAATTCATCCACATGTACCGTGAACGGCTTTTCGCAGATGACATGCTTGCCGGCTAAAATCGCTTTTTTGCTGAATTCATAATGCAGATGGTTATTAATTGCCACATATACGGTATCAATTTCATCCAGCTTCAGCATTTCCTCATAATCGGTGTATGTATGGGCGATCCCATGCTCCTCACTTAATTTCTTCAGCTTTTCCTCAGAGCGCTTGGTAGCACAAATTCCAAGCAGTTCGATTCCTTCAATGTCATGTACAAATTCCAGCAGACCCTGTACGACGATCATGCCTGCTCCTGCAATTCCTAATTTCATACCAGTTCCCTCTTCTTTCTTACCCATAATGTAGCATATCTTCCCGTTTATGTGAATATCTGTTTTAAATTTTTAGTGAGTTTCAAAACAAAAATGATGCATACAGCTTACTTCTGTTCATGATGCTGTGTAGAGCTATCACGCGTATTCTTATGGCGGAATTTATGATACAAGATTCTGTGCATTGCATACATATGACGCGAACAGAAATCCGCAGGCTGGATAGCGGATTATATATTTTATCATACCACCTGTTTCACAAGGTATAAGCTTCGCCTCACTGACTTCAGCAAGTATGCAATCATCGTTATAATTACTACATCATTTTCCTACTAAGCTATTTTCTTTTTTTCAATCTTATCCCATTCTCTGTTTTCACACCAGTATACCGTATTCGCTGCCGGATCAAACACCATGGATACCACCGTAGGACAGATGGTCTGTGCAGTCTGTTTTAAAACCTCAAAGCAGTCTGAAACATCAAAATCCTCACTTCTGTTCTCCAGAAGCTCGACAGCCTTATGATATCTGTCCAGTCCCATCCAGGGGTGCCTTTCCGTGCTTCCTTTGAATGGAGAGAAATTTGTTAGAACGGAGTATTTCGGTTTTGATGCATACCGTATTCCCTGCCCCGGAATGATTTGTAAAACATTACCGGAGCGATCGGATAGCTGTGATTGAAAGGTGACACCCGGAACACTCGATACCGCTTCATGCTCAGCGATTGCTTTAATTTCATCCAGTGTTTTCTTTCTAAGCAGTAAATCGATATCCAGATTGATAATATTGAGACTGTCCGCATTCGCAGGATTACTTCTTTCATCGAATGGCCAGCATGTCGGCATCGCTACAAAATCTCCTCTGGAATTAGCACCAAATAAGGGCAGCCAGCCTTCTTTATCGTCCTGTATGGCAATATACACTTTATCTTCCTCTGCCCTCACCCGATATTCCATATTCAAAATATCAAGATTAAAGCCGATGATTGTTTTATTGCCGTTTGAAATTATACTTGTGCACATCGTATGTATCCTCCTGTTGTTTTCTCTATATTTTGATTCAGGATGGATGCTTTTGCATACACTGAATCTGTCGGTAATGACATATCCGTATCATAGCACATAATATTGTCTTTGCGGGGAAAAGTTCATAAATTGTGGACCGTTATCCTTCAGAATTCACATGATGCAGGCCTTATTTTTCTTATATGGAATTTCTGTGTAGGGCAGTCCTTATGCAACTTTTAAATTTCAGGATAATAAAAAACAGGTCCCCTATGCTCTTCAATCGAACATAGGCTGTACCTGTCTCTCATTGATTTTATAAAATATCCTCCAGCTTTTTTTGATCGAGAAGAATCAAAGCATGCCCCTCGATGCGGAAGATTCCTTCCTTTTCCATACGCTTCAGCTCCTGATTCAAAGAGGAACGACTCACATGCAGGGTATTTGCCCAGATGGTCTGTGAACGCGGAAGCGGTATCCGTTCATGCTCTGACAAATGATTCATACTCAGCAGCCAGTATGCCACGCGCTGCTGAATCGTCTGATACATCAGGCAGCTCAGCAGCATCTGATTGCGCAAGCCCCGTTTTGACAGATACAGCATAAACGCCGTCATCATTTCCGTATCCTCCTTCAGCATTTCCTCCAGATCGGATACATGCATCCAGGCAACGGTTGTCCGTCTTACTGCGACCAGCGTATACGTATACTGCCGCTTTCCTGTAAAATACAGCAGCTCAGGAAACACATCGTTATCCTCAAAATAGGCACTGCACAGCACACTTCCCTGACTGGTATACTGCTCCGCCTTTAAAACGCCTTCCACAACCATTCCGAAATGATCAATCGTGTCATTGATGGAATGCAGAATCTGCGAGCTTTTATAGGTTTCATACTGCAGCCTTTTCCCATAAATCTCATGGTGCATGCAGCGGTGGGCAAATATCGGCATAAGACCATAGGGTTCCTTGCGCATGGAAATCCTCCTTTATCCGTTTACAGCCTCAGGCAAACACCGCATCCAGAAAGTCACAGACATCATCGTAATCATGCTCTCCATGAAAGCGCCGCACCTCTTCACCGTTGCGGTATACCGCCACAACAGGGATTCCCTGTACATGGCAGGCGGCAACGATATCCTTGTTGGCATCAACATCCACATAGCGAATCAGGAAGCTGTTCGCAAATTCCTCCTGCAGGGCTTCTTCCAAAACCGGATGCAGTGCCTTACAGTGTACACAGCGCTCTGCACCAAACAGTACAAGCACCGGCTTCTCCTGCTGCTTCAAAACCTTATCCTTCCACTCCGCCATGCCGCTGACTGGTTCAAACACCTTTGTATCTACGGAGAAAACCTTTTCGCGCCGGCTCAAATCCTCCTCATCATCGGTTGCCACACACAGTGCCACATCCTGATAATACGGCAGGGTTCCTTTCACATCAATCACCGTCTTTGCGCCAAGTGCCCCGGCATTCGGCATACGGAAGGTGGTATTGTCAATACGTGGAATTGCGATTTCTGTCGGTGTCGGCTCCTGTGGAACATAGCTGTACGGATAGCGGTAGCCGCGATAAATCATATTGTTCTTCGGGCCTGTTTCATTATGCGTATAATATGGTGAAATCCACTCCCATACAATTTCATGATCTGCGGTTACCTCTATTATACGACCATCGCTTCCTTCTGTCACGAGCGTATTTCCATTCGGAAGACGCTGGGCACTGGATACATAGGGACTATAGAACTTGCTGGCATCGGTCGGTATGGCATGATCAAGCTCCTTCGGTGTCAGCTTCCATACAACCTCCAGTGTAATCGGGTTGAACTCCAGCACACGGCTGTAATCCCGAAGCGCATTCTTGGAGCCGTTTCGGCTGCCCGGATTCGGAACACCATAGCCTCCCCAGCCTCCGTTGTCAAACACCATCAGGTTTCCTTCTCCCGGAAGACCCTTCGGTATCATATGGAAATGATGCTGTCCGATGATCCATCCAAGCTTCCGCAATTCCGGGGTCGCATTGAAATCCGGACCGATTTTCCATACGATCTTTCCGCTTTCCTTATCCAGAATGGCAAGGATATTCGCCTCACGGCAGTCAAAGATGATATTGTCGGACTTAAAGCGCATATCCCCATGCTCATACCATTTATTCGGGCCAAGATAGCTCATGCAGTTCACATGCAGATAATCGCCGACACCACCGTCACTGGAACGCATATTCGGATCACGTGCCAGAATATTTTTTGCGGCCTCATCGAAGCCCAGCTCATCAAAATGATCCGAAATAGACCATTTCCATAAAATGTTTCCTTCCCAATCCACCTCAATCATGGCATCATCCAGCAGCTTCTTATCGGAGATTGCCGGATTTTTAATGGTTTGATGAACCAGAATCAGGGTATTCCCCTCCAATGGCTTTGCGTCCATTCCCGGTACATAATAACCGACCGGATTTCCTTCCCTTTGATAATCGTGGTGCTGTCGTGCCATCCAGCGGTGATCTCTTCCGGGATCGTTGATATGTTCAAATTTGTCAAATTCCCAGACGATATTCCCATCGTAATCAATTTCAATCAGATTCACACCATCCTGCATACCGTAATCCGGATGGCGGTAACCGCTCAGTCCCATCACATAGCCGCCAGGCAAAAGCTTCGGCGGCATGGCGTGCATATTCCATCTGCGCACCTCATTGCCGTTCATATCAAACAGCAGAACACCGTCATTGATCAAGGGTACGATCGTGTACCCGTTCCAGCATTTCTGCGGATCGTATACGGTTACTCCGTGTGGAAAAACGTAAGGCTGTCCCATATTGCATTCCTCCATTCTATGGTTTTACTCTGCCTCTTTACCATTCTTTTTTATCAATTTACCATGTTCAAACATCGCACTGGATAAGGTTCCATCCATATGCAGCAGCTGATACAGCAGGGTCTGTCTGGTGATATCCTGACGAATGACTGTATAATCATCCTGTAAGGCCTCCTCCAGCTGTGTCACCTGTTCAATCTGTGAGCTTTCATACGGATTATAGAATAGAAAAGCAACTCTGCCGGAATCCGGTGTCAGAATGCTCTTCAGCTGATTTCTCTCCCTGCAATACCGCTCACTTGCCGTAGCGGCAATCGCTCCATCTGCGGCTGCGGTGACCACCTGACGCAAAAAAGTCTGTGTGCAGTCCCCCACTGCATAAATGCCGGGAACACTGGTTTCCTTTTTCTCATTCACAAGAATATATCCCTTTGCATCACAGGCAACCACATTCTGTACAAACTCCGTCTGCGGCACCATGCCGACAAAGAAGAAGATACCGTCCGCACGCACTTCCCGTGTTTCACCGCTGACAACGTTTTTCAGGATTAACCCGCGGACCTCCTCATCCCCCAGAATTTCCTGCAGGGTGGTGTTCCAGACAAACTCTATTTTCGGATTTGCATAGGCTTCAGCCGCTGCCATTTCATTACAGTCAAGGTGCCCCTTCTCATGCAGGACGATAACGGTTACCTTTTTCGCAAAATGCGTTAGATATCCGCTTTCCTCAATTGCCTGATCGCCGGCTCCCAGTACATAGATTTCCTTATCCCGGAAAAACTCGGCATCACAGGTAGCGCAATAGGCGACCCCATGTCCGGCAAGCTCGATTTCATTGGGAATACCGAGAACCCTCGGCTTCGTCCCCGTATCCAGAATCACACTGTCACCGATAAAATCTCCGCGGCGCTTTGTGTGTACAAGAAACGCACCGTCCTCCATCGTTTCCAATCCGGTTACCGTAGTCCGCTTGAAGACATTGGTGGCATACGACTGGGCATGCGCCTTGAATTTCTGCATCAGACCTGCACCGCTGTCAGAAATAAAGCCCGGATAATTTCGGATTTCTCTGGTGTCGTTGATACGTCCGCCAAAGCTTCCCTTCTCAATCATGAGGGTTTTTCGTCCGGCTCTTCCTGCATAAATGGCAGCTGCCAGACCGGCAGGTCCTCCTCCGATAATGATGACATCATAGCGTTCTTCCATACATCCTCACTCCTTTGCATGATGGTATGTCATACTATATTTATGTTCTCCCTCTCTCCCTGCACCGAGCACGACCCAGATACCGCAGATCAGTGTCAGAAGCAGACAGTAATAGGAGGACAGGAAAATTTGAAACGGTGTGACAACCGGCAGATAGGCATGATTTGCGGCCAGCTGATTGATCACAGTAACAGCTCCCATGACAAAGGCGCTGTTGATTGGTATGATTGCTGTTATATTCGTTGTCATCGCAGTTAACAGAATACTCCTGCGTTCCGGTGATATTCCGGCCTTTTTTCCAATGGTATCCGCAATATCCTTAAACATGAGAATGGAAGGCAGCACACAGCCTGCCAAAAGAATATTGACGATACCGACGCCAAGGGAAATCATCGCCTCTGCACCGCCTACATGCTGTAGCGCTTTTCGTGATGTGAGATAGTTGCAGCATTTCTCCATCATTCCGCCCTCTACGGCAATCGCAATCAGACCATAGAGCAGGATGGTGGAAATGATGATATCGACCACGCCGGATAAGCCGTCAAACAGAATGCCGTGCAGCTCCTGTGTTTCATACTGAATGCTGATCAGATCAGAAAACCGGAACAGTCCGGTTGCGATTCCGACGATTATACCTGCCACAATCGCATAGGTGACGCCGACAAACAGATCACTTGTTTTAAAGCAGATTATCAGCAGAAGCAGAATCGGCAGCAGCATCCACAGTCCCTTTGGATTGCACATGCTCGCAAGCAGCTCGGGATTCTGTGCGCTTCCACTGGTTCCCAAAGCATAAAACAGAACAGCGGACAGAATTCCTGCGATGAGCAGATACGGCAGACGCTGTTTCATTACACGCAGCAAATCAGCGCCCTTGTTTGTGACAGGATCATGCTGGGAGGCAATCGTCGTATGAATGACCTGAGAGCTTGGGGAGAGTGCATCCCCAAAGAAAATGCCGCTCAGCATAGCCCCTGTCAGAATCGCAGGATCAGCGCCCATCAGCACCCCTGCCGGATAAAAAATCGGCACAACGGCCAGAAGTGCCGCAATCGGTGCACCTGCGCCCATGGAAATAAGTGAGGATACAAGAAAACAGAAAACCGTGAAGCTTCCTCCGCTCAAATGCAGATGCATGCCGATCCAGACAAAGCCGGAGCCGATCTGTCCGACAGCCAGAAGCTTGGAAAAAATACCGATCACCATGAAGATCATAATCAGTCTGGCATTTCCATACTGGGCAAGACCGTGTACGATGGCATCCCAGTAATGCGCCTTGTCAGCACATAGGAGGAATCCGATCAGAATGGCAAGTACCGCTGCCAGAATCAGCGCCTTCATAGAGTAATAATGAAAACAGATCATAATGATACCGCTCAGCAGAACATACAGTACGATGGGCAGTACGGCGAATTCCTGATGCATATGGAATTTCAATAAAGCGTTTACATCGTTCTTTTTCATATAGCCACCAACCTTGGATCCACCCCTATGATAACACTCCCTTTTTCCTGTTACGTGTTGGCATTCCAACAGTTTCTCACTTTTTGTGAATAAAATAACAAATTAAAAAACAGCGATTTTTCACAAGAAAGAGGTTGGGTGAACAGTACAGAATATGATGTGCCGTCAGGATTGAGAATAGAGGTTTTTCAGGCTGTGCAAATGCAGAGCAGATGAGGAAAAGCCTTTTTCTTTCACAGCGGACATGCAGGAAATGTATAGCGAAATATGTGTGCCGTATACGACAGCAAGGCGTTTTCGGGAATATGAAAAAAGACTTCGTTTTCAATCAAGTGAAGTCTCTGTTCTCATTCATTTTTCAAAAAAGAGAAATGCAGGCAGCATGTGTGCGATCTGCTTTCTTCCCTGTACCTATAGATTTTGTTCCCGCATGTTTACGGCTCTTCGCCCGATCTGTAATCATAGCGCTTCTTTATGACACACAGATCAGATTTTATTCATGAAGTGTACCTCTTCTTTATTTATATTCGTATATATTCGCATAACTTGATCTCTGCTGCTTTTATGATAGATGAGATATCCATCTGCATCGGTTTTGAAGGTAACCGTAAGCTCGCCAACCTTACAGGTATGCAATTGATCATCATCCGTTTCGCAGATACGCACATAATCCTCTAGTGCAGCATTCTCCAGGGTTTGTTCAAAGGTCTGTTTGTCCCAGCGTATGGTGTTGAAGCCCTGAGGCAGCAGACCGGTATCCGTTATGTTCACCTGTGCCATAAGCCCAGACTGCTTTGTCTGTTCGATATGGAAAGAAGCTCCCTTTTCATCCGTATAGGTGCCGCTGAATTCATAAGGGGCATATACATCGTTTGGCTTGGCTGTAGTATCCTCCGTGCTGCTGGATTTACGAATACTAAGATCTACAAGCTGACCCTTTTCATTCTCCTGCTTCAAATGAAAGCTATCTGCGGCTTCCAGTTTTTTTAAGGCTGTATCCAGCTGTGCTACAGTATCCTTGTCCTTCTGAAATTCCTCGACATCCCTGTCAGGCTCTGCGCTGCATGCACAGCATAGCAGCATCAGTATACAGCATCCGATTTTCTTCATCATTCTATTGTACATTTGCATACCGATTGCTTAGGCTCGCACTCCTTCTTTCCTTAATTGTACACGAGAAAAGCTGAATTGTCTTCCATATAGTTAAGATTAGACAGCGTTTTATTCAGAAGCTGCTTCTATTATGGCTGTAATCGGAGTTAGCTTGCCAACTGTGATGCTTCGCATACTTCTGAAGCTGATACTTTTAAAATATAGGATAAGCTTGATGAGACAAAATGTTTTCCAATATATTTTATTTTTTACACTCATTATTATGGTAAAATGGATGCATAGGTAAATCAAAGTTAGGAGTTATTATATGGAAAGTTTAGATAATATGTTAAACATTGGAAAAGAAATGAAAAGAAAGCTTTTCTCAATCGGTGTCAGGTCATCAGAAGATTTAATTAGACTAGGTAGTAAAGAAGTGTTTTCTCAATTAAAAGAACAGTATCCAAACGTATGCTTAGTTCATCTATATGCACTGCAAGGTGCAATTGATCATGTTGATTATGATAAACTTCCGGATGAAGTCAAACGTGATTTAAAGCAATTTCATGATCGTATAAAAGATAAATAGAAGTGCATAAATTAGTTTTTATTCAATGGCTATAAAGATAAATCACGGTTGGAGGAGGTATTTTATGTTTAATGAAGTATGCATATATGAGGCAAAGCTGACCAAGTTAGATGAAATTGAAGAACTGATGAGGGAAGTGGCGGAATTTTACTTGGAGCAAGATGGTGTTATTGATGTACATTATATAAAACGTACTCACAGACAAAAAGATTTCAATGCAGTTAAAGAGGGAGAATTACCTGTTCGTCTTACAAGATAAGGTAACATATGTCTTGTATTGGGTGATGGAAAATGAAGAAGTTCATGCAAGAGTTGGAAAACTGGGTTTGGAAAAGTTCTATAAGCGTTGGAATAGGTGTTTGATCACAATGCCCAAAATAATTCTGGGTGAGAATATTGTTTGATTTACAAATTGCAGCTTGCATACTAGAAAATCAGAATTTTTATAACAAAGTTTACTGGATGAATACAAGTTTATATGTTCAGTAATGTAAGAGTATTTTGATTACTATTTATTTGTAGTTATTCAAAAGGCGGAACATACAATGATAAATCAATTTCAGTTTTTAATTTATAAATATCCTAGTGATGAAATGTCAGTAAATGCTCTAATAAAAGATGAGACAATTTGGTTAACTCAAAAAGGAATAGCAGAATTATTTGGAGTTGGTATTCCTGCAATAAGTAAACACCTCAAGAATATATTTGATGAGAAAGAATTAAATGAAGAAGTGGTTATACCAAAATGGAATTAACCACGCAACATGGAGCTATGAGTGACAAACAATAAAAAAACTAGCACGCATTTATAATTTAGATGCTATGATTTCTCTTGGATATTGAATGAATTCAAAACGAGCTACAAATTTTAGAATTATAAGTATTAAGAGTTCTTATCTTTTAGAAAATATGATATAATACATAGCAAAGATTCTATCTCAAAGAGTCAAGCAGACAAGAAAGCTATATTAGAATATGATGAGTTTAAAAAACATCAACACATATGATCAGACTTTGATAAAGAACCTAAAAAGTTAACAAAAAAATAAGTGCTTAGATTTATTAGATAAATTAGAAATTATGGAGGTAAAAGATATTATGTTGAGACCGAAAGAAGTAATATGTAAATGGGTAGATGCTTATAATAATCACGATATAGAAGAAATCACAAGTCTTTATCATGAAAATGCAACAAATCATCAAGTAGCCAATGAGCCTGTAGTCGGAATAGAAGCAATTCGAGCAATGTTCATGGATGATTTTGTTATCGAGGGTATAACCTGCATTGTAGAAAACATATTTGAAGATGGGCAATGGGCAATTTTAGAATGGATAGACCCATTAGGATTACGAGGTTGTGGTTTTTTCCATGTCGTTAATGGAAAAATTCTATTTCAAAGAGGATATTGGGATAAACTGACCTTTCTAAAAAAACACAATTTACCTATCGAATAAATTCCAGTTTATCGAACTTAAATATAGCATTTCAACACCGCTAGGACAGATAAAGAGATTATGACCATTAAAATGGAAATTTTAAGTAGCCGACACCTTAATTTTATGATATAATAAATCCTGCAAATGATGTGCCCGTAGCTCAATTGGATAGAGTATCAGATTCCGATTCTGACGGTTGCAGGTTCGATCCCTGTCGGGTGCGCCAGAATATTATAGAAGCCCTGTTGTTCAGGGTTTTTTTCTATTCCTTATACAGCTTAAGAAACAACTTGCGATTTCTTCACATTCTGTCCAAATCAGAATGTTTTAGAAAATATTCGAAAGCATTTTGAAGTATAGCTTTATACAAATAGTCACTTAATATCATTTTAAATAAGACTACTTCATGATTACAGTATCTCCCTAATAACCATTTTCAGAATAAAAGCGGCGAGCAGACGCTAACGCATCAAGCTCGCCATTATTTATTTACAGTGTGTTCCTTTTCTTATTTTTGAGGCTGTTAAAATAGAAATCACTATACCAGAAGCTACTAAGAGTAACACCCAAAGCGATCTGTTAGATTTATCTCCGGTTTCCGGTACTTCTTTTGTCTTTGTCCCTGGTGTGTTCACATTCACTGAAGACTCCAATTCATTCTCCTTTTCATTATGCCAGGAAGGACTTGTTACATTATCCTTCCCCCCCTCATCGATATCAACACTATCCTTTCTGTAATACAAAAACTTGGCAAAAGCTATTTCTCCCTCCTTAATGATTCCAGTTTCTCCCGATTTTTCCACCTTGTAGGCTTTGTTGTTATCGGTGTCCTCTACTGTATAGCGTATTCCGGAAGGAAGACCTTTAGCAGCAATACTCTCTTCATGCTTCAAAACAATGTTCGCTACACCCTGCTTAAATCTCATGTCTCCATAAACACCCGTGATTCTCTTATCACTCAGAGTCACGGTAAATGTAAAGTCCTTTTTCTTTTCTTCTTCATTTCCGGCTACTGTATTGGAAATCATCAGACTTCCGGTTTTAACCTCAGGCTCTGTTGGCGTACTGTTCTTCGTATTAAGGAACTCCACTGTAGAAGCATTCGTTGTAATCTTGCCTTTCGCACCTTTTGAGGTTGTGATATAACCATCCTGATTACTTTCAACCTCAACGACTTCATACGCTGTTCCTAACGGAAGATTTATGGCAGACTTACGTTCCCCATGCTTCAGAGTAAATTCGTCTGACACACCACTCTTGAAGCTTATATCACCGAACAATCCGTTAATTTTTGTATCCTGAAGGTATATTCGAAAATGGAAATCCTTTTTCGTATCTCCCTTAGTTCCATCTACAAGCTTAGATATTGTCAGATTACCGCCTTTCCACTCGGCAATCAGCTTCATAGAAGCTGTCTGAGCTTTCATAAAGTCAGCCTTCACCTCTATGCTGTCACCTGGTTGATACACTTTATCTTTATACTTCCAACCAATGAATTTATACCCGTCTTTCATCGGAGCTGTCTTAACCATATGCGTTTTCCCAATTTTAATAACTTCCTCATCATATTTCTCAATGCCATCCGGAGATATGCCACCGGCCAAATCATAGGAAATGACTCCCCAGTCCTCCAGAGCATCGGCCGTTCCATTACCATCTTCATCGAATCCCCAGGCTGCATAAACTGTTATATTTTCTTTTCCAAATAAAATCTCCGTGATTGTTTCCAATTCACAATCATTCCATTGATAGATTTTATTGTTTTTCTTTGTTGTCCAGCCAATGAAAACAACAGCCTTTCCATCTACCTTACTATGCATTGGCTTTTCATTTGATAGTATCGCCTTCTCTTTCGGCAAATATTTGTTAATATCCTTCGGCATGTTCTGAACGATTCCATCGTTAAGAGCATTTTCTGAATATAACAGCTGTGAGAGTGTCTCCGTATAATCTGCCTGGTTATTTCCATTGCGATCTTCTGCCCAAACTGCATAAAGTGTTACATTTTCAGTACCCATGACGATAGTGTTTCCGCTAATCAATACTTTTTCTATGTCGGCCTTTTGTTCTGCAGTAAAAGCTGCGCTGTATGGCTGGCGACTCCAGCCGACAAAAATTTCTCTCGCATTACGTGTAAAGCCCTTCTCCCCTGTTATTGCAATACTCTCACCGTGTTTGATGCCGTTTTTCTCTGCCGGTGTAGTTCCATTGCCACCATTTAAATCATACTTTACAGAATATGTCTCCAGTACATCAGCAGTACCGTTGCCATTCTCATCATAGCCCCAGGCTGCATAAACCGTAACGTTTTCATTACCAAAGGTAACTTTTTTTACTGTTTCTATAGGTGTATGATTCCGTTCACAGATATGAGGACTCTGTGTTGTTGTCCAGCCGAGGAATACTACCTTTTTGCCATTCACCTCACTGTGACTTGGCACTGTTTCGCTCAATGAAGCCTTATTGCCCGGCAAATAAATCTTGTTGTCATTGGTAGGCATATTTTCAACGTTACCTTCGATGACATTGGCATCATATACCAGCTGATGTTCCTCCAGATAGTCTGCTATTCCATTATTGTTGCTATCAGCAGCCCACACGGCGTAAACATTGGTATTTCCATCTGGATCTGCAGCATCCGTTTCCAGCATCGTTACTTCTGTCTGTATGCTGTCTTTCAGCGTTTCATATTCCTTTGAATTTGTAATAATCGTATCAAGAGTCGGTTTAATACTCCATCCCACAAAAATATGATTCCCGTTTTCAAAGGTAAAGCTTCCAGATATCCCCTCCGTGCTCCCTAATTCATCATGCTCTATCTGCTTACCAGCAATATCCTTAGCAGTTGAGGATAGCTGTACTTTCTCACCTGCTACATGATAATGAGGACAAATCACATCTTTACGATCAGAAGCAGCATCATGGTATCGAACGTGTACAGCATCATCATTATAGTCAGGATTTCCATTACCATTTCCATCGATTGCCCATACCGCATAAAGCGTAAGGTCCTTTTCCGGCATCAAAAGCTCATCATCAATAATAATTTTGTTAATGACCTCTTGTGAAGCATCCGCTGATAACGGTGAGGATATTTTTTCCTTACTCCAACCGGCAAAGATTGCTCCTTCTCTTTTCAAATTGTCCGGCTTTGCCGCTATTGAAACAGATTCATTGGCAATGTGCGCAGAGGATCCCGGCACATCGCCAGTGCCACCATTACCATCATAACGTACGGTGTAAAGCTTGTTTATCTGAGCGGTAAACACCCTATCCTTCACGATCGACAATTCTTTGAGCTCCTCGGTACTATATACTTTATTATCGGCATCAGACCATTGACCATCAAAACGCCAGCCATCTGCTTCTTTAACAGTTGGAATCGTTCCAACCGTATTTTTGTGCCATACCTTTATACTTGCCTTACTGATTGTAGCATTTTCTGCTTTGAAAGTAATCGTGTGAGGCGCTTGAAGTCCAATTGATAAATTCGTATTCTTTTTGAGATTTTCCTCGTCACAGTTAACAACAATGGTGCCGGTAGCACTATTGTTGTTGCCGTCTTCTTTAAATATCCCATCTTCCGGCAACGAGAACTTCAAAGGATATGCGCTATTTATATCAGTATTACCGGGGTTTGTAATTTTCACATGGTAAGTATCAGCTCGGCGTCCGGTAAATTTAAAAGTTCCGTTCTTCGCAGTTGTTTCATGACTTTCTGTATCGTCACTTCCCACTGCATTCTGATGAGGCGCTTCTATCTTTACATCACCTTTGTACAGCTCGTCCGTATCCTCATCATAAACGCCATTGAAATTCCTGTCTACAAAGATCTTTCCTTCAATGATTCCTGTCTGGAACTCCGCTTGTATATGCGGCAAAGGCATATGTCCACCGTTTTCTTCATTACCTACTGTATACGGCGTATACCCGCAAGGCCCGAAATTAACAACACTACCCACCAAAGCTGATGTTGCCTTTTCTGCTTCATAATGCAGATAGATTTTTATTTCTGCATTATTTGGTATTTCTGTGACCGTATCCTTCGCGCTGATACGAAGCATTTTTACTGTAGACCAATCCGATATTTTATCTGCATCTACATAATTATCTTTATTATTATAATAGAGCGGATCACCTATCGTTGCTTTGGAATCAACTGTTGTACTATACTGCACCTGCAAATCACTTTGAGAGCTTCCTATCATCGTTGCAGGTCCACTCATTTTCATATTAAATTCAAACGGCTTGTCCTGAATATGGGTATCCCAGTTGTCTCCCTTCTTGGGTACTGGAATATAATAATAAAAGGCTTTTGCGTCTTCCTCACCAAATGGTCTGCCGGTTTCGTTTTTGGCAGTAAACCGAAAATCAATGCTATGAGTATCTTCTTTTAAAAACTCAATTTTCTTATCTATCTCATAATTGGCATATCCTTCATCGCTGATATCAGCAGAATCACCCTCAGACAGCTTTGCGCCAAAGCCAAAGCTCAGACCAAGACGCGCCGCTACGATTGATAACTTTGTATCATCAGCATTTTTATTAAAGGTACAAAATTTCTCTGTTGTATCCGCATCGCCATCCCAATCATCGGTATCTGACTGTATATATTCACTCTGCGTACCACCGGCATTATCAGATGCCAGAGATGCACTTTTTATTCGCACACAGTTCCGCATATCCAGGGCCATGGCATCCGCAACCTTATCAATTTTCATATCGAAAGACAGACCAATCTGATACTGTCCCAGATTCTGCGTAAACCAGCCGACCGGAGCCTTGCCACTCTCAAATGAAATTTTGTACATTCTGTAATCATTCGCGCATTCACTATCAAGAATAGTATAATCCGTCTTTTCCTGCAATGGAGCGCTTTTTACCTTTCCAGTCTCTGGCGTACCATCCCCTAACAGGACGCGATCAGCCGTACTTCCTTCCAATCTGGTTAGCTTCAAATTCTCTATCTTAATGGATTTTGGTAACCGGATATAGATTTCCGTATCCATTACCAGCCTATGAATTGAGTACGGATACGCCGTGGAGGCGATAACACCGTTGAATTGAACTGTCTCTCCGGCAGTCGTGGAATGTATATCCAATACCGGAATTTTTTTGCCATTCTCTATTGTATTTATCAGCGCAAGAGACACCTGATTGCTCTCATTGGCTGAAACAAATTTTGCGTCGAAGGTAGCTGGAAGAACAGTTTCATCACGGGTTTGCGTATCATACATTTTCATAGTCGCAAACGATGGGATATTTTTAGGTTCCATGGCTTTTTTAAGCTTTCCCAATGTTCCTGCACAAGCTGAAGACGGATCTGCTGTTCGAGACTCGACATAGCCCATATAGTTAGCATCATAAACACCGACATTTGCGCGTATATTGGTGAAATACTCGTCCTTCTTGAGCCCTGCCATTTCAGCAGTGAACAAAGCAAAGCCGTTACTACTTGTAAGTGCATGGGAGTATTTCGTTTCTGACGTCTTGTTCGTCGTATACCAAACCTCAATCTGATTCCCACTGGTAGCAGGAATTCGCTGCGCAATTACTCCAAGTTCATCCGAGTCCTGATAAATAAATTCCACAGTCTGTGGTTCACTCTCCATTGTCCCTTGGTTAGACACAAGAAACTGCCCGAGGAAATAGACCATATCCGGCGCTGAATCATAGACGCTGACAATACCTGATTTCCCAGAGGTACCAGCGCCTGAGCTTGCTCCCTGTATCCTTATATCACTCGCGTTTCCGGCCTTGAATTGATCCAAATTTTCCTTATTAAAATCGTTGTTTAATATATTGACAGTATTCGCAGTCGTTTCGTAGAGACCGTCTGCATAGGTGATCGTTCCACCCACTGCTGTAGGATTGCCAAACGTCCCTGTTCCGTCCGCCTTTATAAGTTGAATATTCGGATTTCTCCACTTAATTATATCTCCAGCATCACAAGTCTCTCCATCCTTCCATTGAAAATAAGGCGTGAAATAATCATCCCGGGGAATATACATGTTTTCCCAGATCAAAGTAACAGTATGATTGATATTGTCGATTTTCTCCTCAAATTGAAATTTCTGCTCATCCTTGTGATGAACAGGATTCATCCAGTTATCACCATATTCCTTCGTATCAAAATCTGTCCGCACATACTCTGCATAGGTGTCCTTTGTACTATTGTACGGCAGCGCGATAGTAACCTCCAGTTTTTGAAAGAACATCCCCATGCTATAGCGGGTTCTGTCCGGGCGAAAACGAATCTGCTGCATTTTAAAAGGTGTATTTGCTGCTGCAGGAACTATTCTCTTTGAATCCCAAGAGGTCATAACAGGGCCAGAAGTAAGCTTGTCACCTGCGATTACAGCTTTTCCGGAAACCTTCTGATACTCTCTTTGTTCATCCCCTTGTACGGAATAAACGCTGACTTCCAATGGGTTTTTCATCGTTGAGCCAAGTTTCTTATTCCAAAGTGTGGTATCCGGTGCCAAAATGATATTGAAGCTGCTATATTCTGCTGTATCACGAAGTGAATAGGTAATCGTACCGGATTTAGGGCGATAGCTTCCATAGGTGTTATCACTATTCAACTCTTCGATATTTTCTGGTGATACACTTGCTACCAGGCCTGTCATGGCATTTGGTTTTGGATACTCTACGACAATCAGACCGTCCGGAACGTTTATTTTCACCCTTTTATTCTTTAAATTCAGTGTGCTTTGAACCTTGACATGCAGTGTTACCGACTTCGTATAATCAATGGTAAAGAGGCCATTTCCTTCTAACAAGGATTGTTCCGTACCTGCATCATCTTTAATTACTGCTGCGGTAATCTGCATTCCCGGATTTTCTTTTGCCAAAGTCTTTTTCGGCATCTCGGATAACACATTGTCAGCTTTATGCTCTGGTGCTTCAGTTGATGCATCCTCCGTTTGCGATGTCTCGTTCAGCTTATCCGCATCTAGTTGCTTGTTTGCATTTGACTCGGCTATCTTCTCCTCAGAAAGAAAAGAGTCCTCTTCCTTGTACTCCTCAGCCAGAACCCCCGCTATATTTGTAACAGTAATCCCCATACAGAGAATTGCACATACAAGATTTCTCCCTCGTATCTTCTTTAAAGCTCTCATTATCAATCACTCACTTTCTAAAACCTAATAAAAACCCAATAGTATAATAAGCTTCGTTACTCACATAAAATTTCAAATTCTCAACTAAATCGCTTTTCCATAATCTGCTCAACTTCTAAAAAATAATATTTCTTGAAGTCTCCACGCTATCTGCTGATCATTTTAAAGGCAAATAGCATAATCAATCGATGATATAAAAGGATGGAATAGAAGGTGTCACCTTATTCTGTTAAGTACATACGACATGTCTTCCCATTATTTCTTTCGAATATTCTGTTCTGCCTCCTCCATTAGGATTGCATGCTTGATAAGATTTGCATGCCGATAAAAGGTAGACCTCTTGATGTTCAATTCTTTTTGGTATTCACTTAATGCCTCCCTGTCAACTAAACGTTTTCTTATTTGTTCCTCAAAGTCATTCGGCAAATCAATTGATGGCCGTCCATAATTTCCTTTTCCCTCTAATTTTCTTTGCAAAGCCTTCTGGATGCCTCTATGCTGACTTTCCTTCATCTTCTTGCGGTTCAAATCTATAATATATTCATAAAAGGAAGAAAGTACAGCTGCATCAATGACCATCCCCTGAATGGATAGCTGTATTCCGTTTTTTGCATATTCCCGCAATTCATTTTCCACCTGTATGACATCCTCTCCCAGAGCGGTGAATGATGTGAGTTTCAATTTTTTATGTTTCATCCCAGTATCCTTTCTTATGTTCTATACGTTGCATCTAATTTCCAGGCGCTAGTGAGTCATACGAAATCCAAAACACCACTGCAGGATTTCCATGCATTATATTTTTACAGCACCCTGCACATTATAGGAATCCGGTTGATTATAGGTGAGATTTGATGCAAGTGTATTACTTATGTCTATCAGACCTTGTATAAGCGTTGGATTAAACACACCGCATTCTCCATTTACAATCATGTGCAATGCCTTTGTATGTGAATATGCCTTTTTATAGCACCTTTCACTGGTTAGTGCATCATATACATCTGCCAGTGCTACCACCTGCGCTGCGATCGGTATCTCTTCTCCCTTCAGCCCATCCGGATAGCCGCTTCCATCATATCGCTCATGGTGCCAGCGGCAAATTTCAATGGCTACCTTGACAAGCTCGGATTCCCGCTGTTCCGCTGGTAATTCCATCAGCATTTCAGCACCGATCTCTGTATGCGTCTTCATTACCCGAAACTCCTCAGCTGTTAATTGTTCCGGCTTATTTAAAATTGCATCGGGTATCGCGATTTTCCCTATATCATGAAGTGCTGAAGCTGTGCTGATGATGTCTATATCGGTATCTGTCAGCATATACGGAGTGCTTTGGTGAACAAGGGTTTCCAACAAAAGCCTTGTTATCGTATGAACATGCCGGATATGCGAGCCGCTTTCACCATTACGAAATTCTACAATGTGGGATAGGATAGAAATCATCAGCTTATTATTTTTTTCTTGACTTTGATATTGCTGTGCAATTATTTCTTCGAGGTAATGCTGCCGTGCATATAACAGCATTGTATTCGCTATTCGATGCTGGACAATCGCAGGGTCAAATGGCCGGCTTATATAATCAAATGCCCCGAAGTCATATGCCTGTTTTATATTCGCAGGAGAATTGTCCGCAGAGATCATAATAACCGCAAGGCTGGCATTCCAGCTTCTTTTTTTATAAAAGCCAAAACTTCGAAACCATCCATTTTCGGCATCATGATATCCAGTAATAAGAGTGAAAATTCCGTTTTGTAGCGAGAAAGAAGAGCTATCGCCTCCACTCCATTTTCCGCTTCTACAATGTCATACTGATTCTCAAGGATTTCAATCAGAAGAGCTCTGTTTATTTCTGAATCATCTGCTATAAGAATTTTTTGTTTATTCACATGCATCCATCGCTTTCATAACAAGGTATATTTCACGATTTTATTATAATTTTAGTTGAACACCCTGCCAACATCCCGATTGGTAAGGTATACCCATACGCTTTATACAAAATTGGTAAGGTGAACAAATAGCTTCGCATATGCATACTGACAAACAGAAGGTCGCATACTATAATAATGGAAAAAAACCGGAAAGGATATGGGTATGGAAGCACAAGAAACGAAATTCTCATTTGTCTATCATGAAGTAAAGCAGCGCATCCTTACAAACCAAATACCACCCGGCGATTATATGCCCTCCTCAAGAATACTCTGTCATCAATTTAATGTGAGCCGTTATACCATCAATCGCGTCTTTGAAGCACTGCAAAAGGAGGGATATATTGAAATAAAACCTCGCATCGCTCCCATCGTATTACCGCGAGAAGCCGTAATACAGCAGGAGAATGAAGGTATTGACATTTTGCGAAGTCGTGATAACATTCTACAGTTATATCAGACATTTGCCTTGATACTTCCCTCCTTGTTAAGCTTTGCAGCAAAGCACTGTGATCTGGAAATTCTGTATCATTACAAAAAAGCTATGAAGGTCTCCCGTATGGGAATTTCCGCCGGAGGGTGGCGTCCTGTATCAAATCTGTTAAAAGAAATTCTGACAATTGGAGGAAGTCCCTTGCTGGGGAACCTTTATTCTGTCTTTGAACTACATTCTCATTTAAGCTTTTTCACAGAAAACAGTACCTTTTTTCTGAAAGTCTTACGAAAGGATTCCATCCCCATAACAGCAAATCTTATCAGTATCCTGAAAGAAAAGGATACACATGTTATGTATACTCAGCTGACTCATCTTCTTCACAAATTTGTATATGCTGTTCAAGAAACCCTGCAGCATCTGGCAGATACATTGGAGACTTATCCCCTGCAGAGCCCTGCTGCTTTTTCATGGAGACCAACGCGTGGCAAGGATTATTTCTATACTCGCATCGTCAGTGATCTGAACCGCAAAATAGGCCGCGGTGATTATCCGCGTGGCACTTTTCTCCCCAGTGAAAAGCAATTGGCTGCAATCTATAATGTTTCTGTTTCCACAATACGAAAAGCTCTGACAGAGCTTTCACAACGAGGCTTTGTCAGAACGATAAACGGAAAAGGTACAATGATTATAAACCCGGATGATACCCGTGTAAGGCAGATGCTTCCCAATCCGGGACGAACAGAGGAGGCATTGCGGTACTTGCATGCTTTGCAATTACTGGCATTGATCATTCACCCTGCAACGGTGAATGCTGCCGCAAAATTCAAGAAAAGGGAGCTGAAGAGTTTAGAGGAAAAGCTCTATCTTCCGGATTCTATCTGTATTATAGATATATTTGAAGCTATTTTATACCATACGGATGCACAACCCCTGAAAAGCATACTGGAAGAGGCCTTTCGCCTCACAGAATGGGGGCATTATATTGCTTATTACGATCATAAAAAGCAGGTATTGCAGACAGTTTATAAAGGACTGCGCTTAGCAGTACATGAGCTGCATACAGGAGACTACATAGAATTTGCTAATCGAATTGCTGATAGCTATTACCACATATTTCAGCATGCCAGAGACATCATGACAAACAAATACGGTTTTTCTTCCGCTGCATCCATCCAGTTACCGGAGAAGTATTATTGAAAACTTCATTTGACAGCATTTGTATATCTAAATTTTCGGTAGTTACTCTTTCTTTTCAACGATTTCTATTGTTTTTCTTTTCCTGCTCTACGTTTTAGTTATCGAAAATATCATCAATTTTATTAGAATGTATGTCGTATTTTCACACACTCTATAGAAAAACCCGCCATAGCGGGCAATGGCGTCAACCTAAGAATAAATGGTAGACGTCTTTTTCTTATGCATTTTTAACCTTGAATTATCTTATACAAAATCATAATGTAGTTAAGAATAATGATGATATATCACTTTATATGTTATAAATTATGGTATAATGTAGTTAAGATAAAGGAGGGATTTTTATGTTCTTACGTATTATTCCAAACAATAAAGGCAAGAAAAACACCTGCTTCTGTTCTCTTGTTGAATCCTATAGGGATGAAAACGGCATTCCTAAACATCGTACTGTAGTTAAGTTAGGACAAATTGATAAGGAACGCATTCCTTATCTTAAGGCTGCTTTTGGAAACGGAGATCCTATGGAAATTCTACAACATGAACTCAACGGTAGTTAAGAATATTGATACGAAACTTTCAGTTCTATTTTGTAAGTTTGGTAATTATATTCGTTCTGAAAAAGTCCGTAGTATAACCCGAAAGCATCCTAATGATTTTGTCCGCATATTTAAATTTCCTTGGTACGATGTGCTACTCTATCTAATTTTTCGCACCGAGAAATGTACACAATCTGAATTATCAAAGTATTACAGCAGCATCGGAAAATCGAATCTACGTATTAGTAAACAAGCCGCATTCAAAGCTTTAAAAAAAGTTAGACCTGAAGTATTCAAAGATTTGAATCACAATTTAGCTAAATTCTTTTATGAATCAGATTTGGTTAAGACCTATAAAGGATATATTCTGTTAGCTGAAGACGGTACCACTAATGAACTACATCCTACGAAGAAAGCTTTAGACAATTTCGGTTTTGTTGGAAATCAATATATTCGCAACGAAGATGAAGCACAAAAAGCGACATGTCGCTCTGCCGCACTATATGATATTACAAATGGCTTAGTCGTTGATTTTTCTATGAATCCATTTAAAAAGGCTGAAATTCCTATAGCATTTGATCATATAAATAATTCACATTTTATATTTGAAGGAAGAAATGTAATTTATATGACGGATCGCAATTATGGTAGCGTTGAATTATTTTCTATTCTTGAATCATATGGTTTTAATTATTGTATCAGAGGAAAATCAAATTTCTTCAAAAAATATATAGCACAGATGAAAACAAATGATGAATGGATTGAAGTGAAGGTAGATAAGGCTTGGATTAAACGATTAAAGTATGACCAAGCTAAAGAACGATTTATGAAAAATCCTATGATAAGAATTCGTGTAGTGAAGCACACCTATACGTATATGGACGTTCAAGGCAAACAGCATCATACAGAGCTCATATACTTTACAAATCTGAGTGAAAATAAATTTTCCACTCAAGACATTATAAATCTATATCTACAACGTTGGGACATTGAATGTTCGTATAAGACTTTAAAGACTGATTATGAATGGGAACGATTTAACAGTGAGGATTGCGATTGCGAAATGTGCTGTATATATGCGAAAATAATATTTCATAGCTTGATCGGTATTATTCGTAAAGAATTAAATTCATTGTTAGATCAAGATCCTAACAATGAGAAGAACAAGCATAAGTACACTGTAAATATAGTACAGTTAAGCACTATGTTACGTCAGAACAACTTGTGCCGTATACTCAGATCTAGTAATACGAAATCAATGAAGAGATTAGTTGAGCTGGTGTTGAAATTAATTCATAAAATAAAGGTACCTATCCGACCAGGTAGGCACAATCTGCGTTGGAGAAGGGTAGTTACCGTGAGTAATTTATTTCGCTATAAGTTAGATGGAAGAAATTACCCGAAAGTTATATGTAAAAATGGTCTGCTTATGACAAGCCGACCGTAGTTAAGAATAATGGCTTAATATTACACAAGCATCACATCTTATTGTTTGAGTTTCAAAGCAACGGGCTTTTGTATACTTTAATTTAAGGTTTATCTGAATGACGATGTAGTTAAGAACAACAATAGAAAATTGGTGTCACCTTAATATCCTTAAGTTGACACCATTGCCCGCCATAGCGGGTCTATTTATTGTTCAGCTCTTGGATCAATGCAGGCAATTCACGTATATCCTGCACTACATAATCGGCACCTGCCTGTATATACTCCTTGCGCAGGCGTCCACACAGTGCTTCCTTTTCCTGTGTGCTGAGTGCTTCGTATTCCGTTTGCATCAGCCCCATCAGAGAGCTTCCCTCCAGAATACCGACAGAGATCACACCTGCCGCAACGCCTTCCTTAATATCGGAGATCGTATCCCCTACCTTAACGGCTGCGTGTACATCACGGATATGCAGCTGCTTCAGGTTCTCAAAAATCATATACGGATACGGTCTTCCATAGTTATCCACGCTGTTCGGTGAAATCCAGAAATCCGGAGCATATCCCTTTTCCTTTGCGACACGCGTTACGACCGCCATCATCTGATCTGTATACCCAGTAGTAGAACCGATTGCCAGTCCCATAGCCCGCAGTCTTGCGATCGTTTCCACGACATACGGCTTCGGATCGGCAAACTGATCCAGTATGCTCATCAGCTTTTCCGTAAAGGTATCATGCATTGCATCGATATCCACTTCCGTTACTGCACGGCCGTGTGCACTTTTCCACAGTCCCTCAATTCTCGGCATTTCCAGCATGGTCTTGATGTGATCACGCTTCAGCATCCCCATCGGCTTTCTCGTTTCCTCCATCGTAACCTCCATGCCAAACGCATGAAATACCTCCGCAAATGCCTGTACCGGCGCAAAACAGCCGTAATCTACCGTCGTTCCTGCCCAGTCAAATATAATTCCCTCTATTTTCATATCAGTTTCCTCTGCTTTCCATATACTCTTTCATAATCTGTGCCAGCCGCAGGATATCCTCCTCATAAATCTCACCGATCGTTCCAATGCGGAAGGTATCCTTATCCGTCAGCTTTCCCGGATAAATTGCATAGCCTCGCTCCTTGATAAAGCGATACATCTGTGCGAAATCAAAATCTGTATCCGGATACAGGAAGGTTGTGATGATCGGACCTTGTACCGCCTTTTCCACATAAGGAAGGAAACCAAGCTTACCGAATTCCTCAATCAAAACATCACGGTTATGTGCATAGCGTTTACTTCTTGCAGGAATACCGCCTTCCTTTTGCAGCTCCTCCATTGCCTTGGCAAATGCCAGAACAACATGCGTAGGAGAGGTATAGCGCCATTTTCCATCCTTCTCCATGCCTGCCCACTGATCGTACAGGTCCAAGGACAGACTGCAGGCACAGCCTCTGGAAGCGATCAACAGCTCTCTTCTTGCGATGATAAAGGAGAAGCCCGGAACACCCTGAATACACTTATTGGCCGAGCTTACCAGAAAATCAATATGCCAGTCATGCATCGGAATATCCACGCCGGCAAAGCTTGACATCGCATCCACGATAAAGACCTTATGATACGTCTTAGCCAGCTCACCAATGGATTGAATATCATTGAGAATGCCGGTTGTCGTTTCGCTGTGAATCATTGCAATATGCGTAATTTCCGGGTGCTGCTTCAGTGCTTCCTCTGCTTTCATTCGATCCGGTATTTTATCATAATCCTGTGCAATATGAACGCAGCTAATGTGATGATAGCGACACATTGCGGCGATTCGTTCCCCATAGGCACCATTGCTGAGCAGCAGCAGACAGCCATCGTCAGGAATCACGCTGGAAATCACACTTTCCACCCCGAAGGTTCCGGAGCCCTGCATCAGTACAGTTGTATATGCAGTCTCATCGACATGTGCCAGCTGCAGCAGCTCTCTTCGGATTCGCTGCGTAATCTGCTTATAATCCTCATCCCATGTACAGTGATCAAACAGCATTTCCTGCTTTACACTGTCTGTTGTCGTAAGTGGTCCCGGTGTTAACAGCTTGTATGTTTTCATTTGTCTTCTCTCCTTATTTTCTACAGCCTTCAAAGAACGCCTGATGCTCTTCTAAAAGCTCTACACTCAATGCTCTCTTAAATACCCGCGGATATTTGCTTGCATATTTTTTCTCCACCTGTTCACCTTCATAAAGTGCAGTTGGATAGGTATACAGAATATCTCTTCTCCCATTTTCCATAATGCAGCGTGCCATTGCCATTGCCGTCTTATTCACATTTTCCTTTTTTACAACGGCAATGCTTTCCGTAAGGGAATAATTGCCTTCAATCGGGTCAATACAGTCGATGGGAAGCCCCTTTTCCTTATCCGCAAGTGCCTGATGCCGCAGTCCGAAGGCAATGCCGACCTCCCCGGAGCGCACCTTTTTCAAAGGACCTGAGCCGCTGGATTCCAGATGCGGACCGACATTGTCGAGGATTGCAGTTAGGATTTCTTTCCCCTCTTCTTCTCCATAGGTATCCAGCAATGCCTGTACAAGCAGCCAGCCGGTACTGCTTGCCTTGATATCCGGTATTGAGATCATTCCCTTATATTTCGGATTCGCAAGCTCCTTCAGAGAGGACGGCACCGGCAGCTGCTTTTCCTTCAGTACACTCGTATTCACAATCATCGCTCCCTCCAATGCCGTCAGCGGAGTATCGTAATCGGAATAGGTTTTCAGTGTCGGCGTCGGGAAGGTCAGCTTATCAAACATGTCATTTTTTTGTTGGGCACTGTCAATATAATAGGAGCTCATCGTAATAATATCCGCTTCCAGATTCTTACCCTCCGCCATGATTTTTCCACCAAGCTCACTTGTTCCAAACGATTGCAGAACATATTGATCCTGAAAGCCGTTTTCATCCAGTGCATGCTGTATCGCTACCAGTGCTTCCTCATCCGCATTGGAGTAAATTACCACAGGCTCCTTTCCCTGCCCGAAAACGAAGGTGAACAGCACAACACCGCCGGCAAGAATGCCAAGTGCATATTTCTTCATACGGACACCCTTTGCTTTTTTTTCATCCTTCTTCTGTGTAACAAAGAGAATGATTCCCTTTACCAGCAGATTTGTCAGAAGGATCAATAGAGACAGAACGAAAATCTGATCAAATTTCGCAAAATGCTGCAGCTCCTTGATCTTGGTTGTCAGCACTGCTGTTTTTGCACCGACAATGAAAATCAGGGCAGAAATCGTCACCATGGAATTGATAAAATAATAGCTGAACATCTCCAGTATCGTGCTTTTGGAATTGGGAACGACCACTCTTCGAATCGTTTTGAACCAGCTGTCCCCCATCAGCATAGCCGTTGTTTCATAGGAGGTATTCAGCTTTCCCAGTGTGTTTTTCGCCATCACATACGGTGTAGAGAAGAAATGAGTCATATTGCAGAGAATGATGATCCAGAAGGTGCTTTGCAGCGGGGTGCCGCTGAATGCGAACAGGAAGGCAATACCGATGACCATTCCCGGTATGGTATTGGCAATACTGCTGATGGCATCAATACTTTTTCTGCACAGCACAGGAAGCGTGCTGCGTGTGGTCACAAGGGCAGAGCCATACGCGACCAGCGTTCCGGCAGCTGCCGTCCCCAGTGCTACTATTAAAGAATTGCGGTAAACCGACAGTAAATTGGCGCTTGCCAGCGTGTCTGTGAAATGCTGCAGGGAAAAGCTGATATCATACGGCCATTCCTTTACAAACGGCAGCAGAATAATGACAGCAAGTACCAGAGCAATACCGCACAGGACAAGACCGGAGCCAATGCCGCACCACAGATCCCGTTTCCTGTTTTCCTGCAGCTCGATAACACTGATCCTGTTGTAGCGGACATTATAGCGCTCCAGATAGTTCAGAAGAATGATACTGATGATGGAAGGAAGCAGCATCATCATGGCGACAACCGCGCCGTTGCTGAAGTTCGGGATGGAGCCGAGCATTTCATTATACAGCGTGGTTGCGACTACCGCATATTCACCACCAACGGCCGCCGGGATACCAAAGTCGGTAAAGCTCAGAAAGAATGCCTGAATAAAGGCTGCCGCAAGAGTTGGAATCATTGGTGACAGGGCGGTCATCCAAAAGCGCTTTCCTCCGGAATCCCCCATGATTTTTGAAACGATGATGAATTTTTTATCAATAAATTTCATCGTATTGTTCACAAGAAGGAAGGCGATTGGCAGCGTATAGATCACATAGCCGATCAGAAGACCGCTGAAACCATATATATCAAACAGCTGCACATGCAGCAGCTTGCTCAGCAGTCCCTGCTTTCCAAATGTATAAATAATGGCAAAGCCATAGGTGATGGTCGGCAACAGCATAGGCAGCGTGGCAATACTGCGGATTCCCTTTTTCAGCCGCTGTGATACATTTGTATAATTGATGGTGTAGGCCATTAGAAAGGCAAGCAGCGTTGTCACCAGGGCACTGATACCGGATACCGTAAAGCTGTTGCCAAAGGCGTTCACAAACTTGCCGCTGAAGATCAAATCACGGTAATGCTGCAGTGTCAGTGAGGTTCCACTTTCAAAGGATTTATACAGCAGAATGGCGACCGGCATAAAGAGAAATACGAGAAACAAAGCCGCCAGAACCATATAGATTCCCTTTAGCTCCAGCTGCTTTTTATGCATAGGTTTCTCCAAACAGCGTAAAGATATTATTGCGTTTGATTTCCAGCTGGTTCAGGATGAATTCCTTCACGAAGCTGTTTTGCGGATGCTCGATGATATCCTTCGGCTTCGCATACTGCGAAATGCTGCCATCCTTCATGATCAGCACGCGGTCGGACAAGGTCAGCGCCTCCTCCGGATCATGTGTGACAATGATTGTTGTCAGGTGAAATTCCTTGGCGATCGTTTTGATCTTCTCCTTGATGCTTTCCTTTATGACACCATCCAGCGCACTCAGCGGCTCATCCAGTAATAAAATTTTCGGTTTCATAACCATGGTTCTGGCCAGTGCCACACGCTGCTTCTGGCCACCGGACAGCTGGTCGATGTGCTTATCCAGATGCTGAGAAAGCCCCAGCAGCTCAATCAGCTCATTCACCTCCTGCTGTGTGGAAATTCCCGGCTTGTTCTTCAGACCATAGGTGATATTTTCATAGGCGTTCAGATTCGGAAACAGGGCATAGTCCTGAAATACGATATTGAATCCGCGCTCCTCCATGGATACTCCGGTAACATCCTGTCCATTGAATACCACACTCCCGCTGTCAATGTCTGTGATACCCAGTATACAATTCAGCAGGGTTGTTTTACCGCTTCCGCTCGGTCCCAGTATGGAAACGATTTCCCCGGTTTCTATCGACAGACTGATTCCATTCAGAATCGATGTCTGATCATACGATTTCTTCAGATTATTCAGTGTCAGCATACGTTACTCTCCTCATCGCGATATTTTGCTCGCTTGTGTCCATTATAGAAAAGTGAAAAAAGATTACAATAGCTTTCATTAAGTGTTAACGTCCTCTTTACGAACCCTTAACATTTCATAAATTATGTAAATTCTTTGTTATATTTTCTGTTTTTCATGTAATTTGTTCATAAAAACACAACAAAAAGAGCTGCTATTTAATAAATTTGTAAATAACAGCTCCTTTATGTTCATAATACGATTTCTTTGGCAGAAAAATGAAAATCATGCTGTATGCACGCAATGACCGTGTTCTTTTTTATAATTTTCCGTGTCCTGCTCATATACGATACAAGAAAGATGGCACTACTGCATGAAGAAACGATGCAACGTCACTGCGCTGCAGCTTACCTTTGTATGAATGAAAAGCTGCCATTATGCGTTTGCATTCATGTATCATTCTTTCCCACTATTTTGGCATCAGCCCTATGAACACATCAATTTCCTTTTCTTAAAATCAACCATTTTTTTTATATGTTCGTTCTCTTCGTTTAACTGATAAAGAAGCCCTCAACAAGCCTGCCGGTTCCACCTTCATATGGAGCCATTTCACGAAAGGCAATCAAATGTATGATTATAGCTTCCGCTGTCTATGCACATATTCAGTACAAAAGCCTCCCTGCAGCTTTCCATACAAAAGCCGGTATCAATATCCCCATTGCCTGCTTCAAGTTCACAGGCAACATGGTGAGCATAGATAACAGGGGTTACTTCTTCAGGGGGATATTGCTCACTTGCTTATTTATATAGTGTTTTCCATACATCCATAACAATCGTCTCAGCAATTTTCCATCCTTCCATCCCCTAATGCGATTTCTACTGCACGCTTTGCATGAATACACGTTGTATCGAATACAGGGATAGAAGAATCTGATTGATGAATAAGAAGTCCGATTTCCGTACAGCCAAGAATAACACCCTCAGCTCCTCTGGACTTCATGCGCTCTATAATGCTCTGGAATTTTTCCGTGAGTCCTCCTTTATTTGACCAACGCAGAGTTCATGAAAAATGATATGATTGATCACTTCAATCTCCGTTGCTTCAGGAACGATAACCTCTATGCCTCTCTCTACCAGCTTTTGCTTATAGAAATCCTGAGTCATCGTATATTTTGTGCCTAACAATCCCACTTTATGAATATTGTGGTTTAAAAGCTCCTCTGCTGTCGCATCTGCAATATGGATGATGGGAATATGAATCATGGATGCGATTTGAGGTGCAACCTTATGCATAGTATTTGTACAGATCAAAATAAAATCCGCACCGGCAGCTTCTAATCCCTGAGCAGCTTTCCCTAATATTTCTCCGCTTTTCTTCCAGTCACCTCTTGACTGGCATTTTTCAATTTCATCAAATTCCACACTGTGAAGAATAATTTTTGCTGAATGCAGTCCGCCAAGCTGCGCCTTAACTCCTTCATTGATAATTTGATAATACGGGATTGTACTTTCCCAACTCATTCCACCAATTAAGCCAATTGTTTTCATTTTTAACCCTCCATAGCTTTCTATTTGAGTATATCACGATAATCATATACCACAACAACTCGTAGCCACCAGCTGTGCCAGAATCTCACCTGAGTAATAAAAGCATATTCTGTTTTATAAGATTTAAAATATCGCCTGACACTTGATCCGCTCAGACCCGTGTCATTGATGGTATTCAATAAAATTTCTGAATATCAACTGCATTTTCCTGTCGTTTCTTCAGAATGAAATAACTCATAATCAAAACGGACAGGTATACAACTGCAAATGCTAAGGTATGAACGATCCCTATTGGATAAGGAGAAATCCACCCTTGCCTGAAAACTAGGTCTGCAATATATCCGGTCATGATAGATACAGGCATAAAAACGATTCCATTGATAAGAATCCACGCAATATAAATCGGAGCCTTTTCTCTGGACAGTATGCTTGCTATAAAAAATCCGGCAACACCTACTACTTGAACGATCATTGCTCCCCAAACAGCTTCCATTGTCTGTTGCGCATACCAGCCTCCAAATGCACAGAACAGACCTATTACAACAAAAGCTGCTGATGAGATATAAAGTACCTTACTCGCAAGCTCCCTGCTTTTTTGTTCTTTGCTCTCTACCGTCTGAATGCCCTTTAGGATATAATCTGTTGTAACTCCAAAATAATCACTCATTATAATTATTTTTTCTACATCCGGTGTACTCTGATCACTCTCCCATTTGGAAACAGCCTGTCTGGAAACACCTGCTTTCTCAGCAAGCTCCTCTTGTGAGATTCCTTTCATTTTTCTTAAATATTGTATTCTTTCCGCTAACTTCATGATCAGCACTCCTTTCATGATGCGATTATAGCAAGTATTCAGTTGCATAGCCACTATGCAAGCATGGAAATGTGTCAACCCGTAGTTGCAATGAAAAAAAACATAAATAATAAAAGCTTATGTTAATTGAAGGCGGAGTTTAGCAGTCTCTTGTTTTGCTTCTGTATATCATTGGAATAAAGCGTATCCCCATAACAGTTTGTTCGGTTTTTGTGTCTTTGAAGCCCAAATGGTGATAAATTTCCATGGCATAAGGAGATGCATTTACAGTTAACTCATTGGAAGAAGAATTTTTTAATGCTGCTTCAAACAACCTTCGTCCGATTCCCTGTCGATGATATTCACCATCAACAAAGAACAGCGCTATATGACTGCCGTTGTTTCTAGTCGCAATTATACCAGTCAGTTTTTTGTTTATATATGCCCCCCAGATATCCAGTTGGTCCATAAACTCCTGATTATGCAATGCAGTATCAAAAAACGTTTTTATCCCCTCATCCGTATAATCCGGTGCTTCAAATTCCATAAAAACCTTTGTAACCAATTTGGTTACATCTTCAAGATGCCGGTTTGCAATGCGCTGTATATTCATTGTTAACAGCCTCCTATCATATAAACGACTGATGCCGGTTTATCATTCTGTACATTATATCATACTGCTTCAATATCGTCATTTCTTTCTGCTTTCGATGAATTGTTTAGCCGTCAACGCTTTATAAGAATGCTATTTGATATGTTCTTTGCAGCAAATTCTTAAACTCATATCCTTTGTAGCATTCACGATACTCATAGAAGTTTTCATTAAAGTCTTTCCGATATGAAAAGAGCAGCTATAAAATAAAGAGGAAATTACAGCCCTGCTATTAACATAATAGAAAACAGCTCGGTACATGCAGGATAGCTTCCTGTATGATTTTCTTGTCTTTTCATGCAGTGATATACAATACAACCAGAATGGTGATGTGCAAGGGATAGAAGGTATAGAATAACCATTTTGGCAGGGCTCCTTTTTTACCGTTATAGCAGGATAACAGTGGCAGGGACAAAGAAGCGTAGAGGATATACAGGAAAGCATACAGCAGATCATCTGCCTGAAGGCTTTGTCCCTGTATAAGGAGAGTAGAGGCTTCCAACAGGATGACCCCTCCCAGACGATACAGACGATATTCATCACTTCCGCAATAGCAGACAAAAATCGCCAGAACACCAAGGGCACCGTAGTCTGTTTGCAGGACATATGCGATAAGCATGCAAAGAGGCAATGGTAGGAGGGAGAGCTTTTGAAGCGTTTGTCTGCTTCTGAAAGCATCATAGGCCATAATAGCTGCAGCTCCCAGAAAAAGGGTGAAAAAAATGTTCGTTAAAGCGAAGTGCAGAGTGAGCGGAGCATCCAGTAAAATGCAGATCATATACTGAAAGGGAATTTCCGATATCAGCCCCATAATCAGCAATCGAATTAGATAGGCACTGCGATTGTGAGTCCTATGGCAGCCCTCCGCTATGAAAAATGCAAAGATCCAGAAGGAGGCGGCGCCAAGCATACCGATCAGCTGAATTCCCCATTGAATGGCTTCCTGTGTCAGCGTGGTATGTACAAGAAGAAAATCCCGTACATCAAAGCAGAAAATTTTATATATATGGTCCAGAAGCATCAGACCCATTGCGATAAGCTTCAGTGATGCCTGATTCAGTATTATTTTCTTCATCTGTATTCTCCTATCGATATATCGCTGTTCTTGTCGTTTCCACCAGCTTTACACCTGCTTTTCTCCATAAATTTACCCAAGCTGTACGTATTCTCATTATAATATACAAAGCACCCACTGCCAATAGCTGACCTCCACAAAGAAATAGATGCTCTGAAACGGAGAAACACTTGCATGACAATAGACAAAAAACAATCTGCTCAGATTCTCTGCCCTCTTCCATATGTATTACAAAAAAGAAACAGGTGCAGGCTAAGCCCGTTCCCTGTTTCTTCTGTTGCACGCAGGCACATTTCATTTCATTCCATGCCCGCAACTTTATACCTTTTCTGCTTCCTTGCGCGTCATATCCTGATACAGCTCCATATCCATCAGCTCCAGCTGACGGTCAACCATGATGGCATTGGTCAGTGACCCGGATACATTCAGCATGGTACGCATCATATCAATAATGGGATCGATTGCCAGAATTGGTGTTATGAAAGCAAAGGATGCTCCAAGGCCAACACCGGACAAACCGACTGAGGCCGCCATGGTACTGGTACCTGGGATACCGGCAATACCAATGGAGCCGATGGTAATGACAATGATGGACATGATGATCAAACTGATATCAATCGGTGTACCGCTGGTATTTGCGACATAGACAATCAGGAGCGCCGGAAAAACTCCTGCACAGCCCTGCATACCGGCCGTTGTTCCAAAGCTGGATACAAAGCTTGCGGTTCCCTGTGACACCCCGAGCTTCTGTGTCAGTGTGTCAATCGTTGCCGGCAGAACTCCCAGAGAGCTGCGGGAGGTAAAGGCAAGCAGTAACAGAGAATAGCTTTTTTTCAAATATGTGATCGGATTGACCTTGAAAAAGGAAATAGCGAGCAGTTGAATCATGAGCTGTATGATACATGCAATATACAGAATCACAATGAACTTTCCAACCTCCAGAATACTGTTCAGACCGCGCTGTGCAATCGTATTTGCCAATAATGCCAGCACTGCATACGGCATTCCCTTAATAATCGTCATGGCAATACTGATGATAATCTTGTGCAGAGCATCAGTCAGCTCATAAAACACCTGGATGGTATCAGGATACTTTTTCTGCATACGGCGTGCCGCAAGCCCGAAAAATGCGGAGAAGATTACCAGACCGACAACATTGCTGTTGACCATGGCTTCCACAGGATTGGCAGGTATCAGATTGCGCAGAGTCGTCACAACCGGTACGACCTCCTTCATCTCTCCGTTTGTGATGGATGCGGCACTTCCGCTGCCTCCAAGCTGAAAGACGATTCCCAGTGTCAGACCGACAACAGCGGCAACGGCCACCATGCCCATGGTAGTAAGAATACTGCGTTTTACAAGCTTGCGTACATTTTCACGCTCATCCATATGAAGGATAACATGAATGATGGAAACCATGACAAGCGGAATTACCAGCATACGGATAAAATCAATGAAGCCGTTACCGATAAGCGAATACCACAGTGTCGTTTCATTCACAAACGGAATCTTCATCGGGTCTGCCGCAAAACCGGATACCGCCTGCATGGCAAGTCCCAGTGCCAGACCGAGCACAGTCGCAATCAGCACCTTGCTGGAAAAGCTGAATTTTTTCTTTGGAAGCTTATATACTGCAAAAGCCAGCAGCAGATAGGCGATGAGAAACACAATGGTTTTCCACTCACTGATCATCAGAAACTGGCTTAGAAATACGTTTTTCATAAAACCCCTCCTCGTTGTACCTGACTATCATATACAAGCAGCTTTATTTTTTCAAGTCATATGCTTACTGCTCTTTTATGTTATGAACCATATCCAAGCTTTTATACCTGTTTTTTATCATATGCTGTTTAAAAGCCCTCGGTACAGGCGAAGACAGCAGCTTGCTTTCCTTAACCCACATTTTGCAGGCATGAAAAGGAAAAGTGTATTTTTGAAAACATCTGCAAACAGAAAAACGACCTGCCGATAGCAAGTCATTTTGTACTTATTCCTTTGTTTTTTTCGTATCCGCATAGGTTACGTGGACCAGATAAAGTCCTTCCGCCTGTGCCTTATACCGGCACAGATGCTTATCCTGCCCATACAGCATCTGTTTGACATCCGCAACATCCAGACGATGCTTGCCTGCTTCAATCAGGGTCTGTGCGATCATACGCACCATATAGCGCAAAAATCCGTTCCCCTCGAACACAAGGCGGACAGCATGCTCCTCCTGTACGATATCCAAACGGGTGATGGTTTTGACCTTTGATTTGCGCGGATCAAGCTTGCTGCTGGTGAAGCTTGTAAAATCATGGGTTCCCAGAAACACTCTGGCACATTCACTCATACGTTTTACATCCAGCACCTTGCGATCCTTCCCCATATAATGATAATAAAACGGATTGTTCACATCCGTTGTAATCAGATAATCATAGCGCTTGCTTACCGCATGAAAGCGTGCGTGGAAGTCATCCTCCACAAGACATACATCCTGTATCCGGATATCGTGAGGAAGCAGGGAATTTAAAGCACGCCTCCAGTTCTCCGGTGCCAGATCCTTAGCGGAATCAAAATGAAATACCTGTCCGAGTGCATGCACATGGGCATCCGTTCTTCCGCTTGCCGTAATACGGATAAAGCTGCCTTCGATTTTTTCCATGGCTGCTTCAATTTCCTGCTGTATGGAATGCGTATTCGTCTGCCGCTGCCAGCCTCCGTAGGCAGTGCCGTCATAGCTGAGTGTCACCTTATATCTAGACATACAGCATCATAGCAACCATTGCAGCGAAAACCAGAACAGATGCAATAAGCAGAACATAATCTCTGCCTTCCATCTTCAGCTGCTTATAGCGCGTCCGCATACGGTTGGGGATATAGCCTCTTGCCTCCATGGCATAGGCCAGATCCTCAGCACGCTGGAATGCAGATACAAACAGCGGTACAATCAGAGAAAGAATCGCCTTCACCTTTTCCATCAGGCTTCCCTCCTCCATATCCACACCACGGGACGCCTGCGCCTTCATGATGCGCTGTGTTTCTTCAATCAGCGTCGGAATAAAGCGCAGTGCGATGGAAATCATCATGGCGATTTCATGAGCAGGTACATGAATGACCTGAAACGGCTTCAGCAGGTCTTCGATTCCCAGCGTCAGCTCCAGCGGCTTTGTGGTGGCAGTCAGAATTGTGGTAATCATAATCATTAAGGCAAGACGGATAACGATATACAGGGTCTGTGCAATTGCCCCGGTGTAAACAGAAAATCCAAATATGGTAAACAGAACATCCCCGTCACGAATGACCAGCAGATTGATGATGAGCAGAAACGTCAGCATGAACAGCATCGGCTTCATTGCTCTCCATAAAAAAGACAGCTTTAAACGTGCCAGCAGAGCAGTTCCGATGACCGCAGCCGCAATAACTCCATAGCCCGCATAGCCTGCCGGTATGAAAATCGCAATCATCATAATCAGCATGGCACCGATTTTGGCTCTGGGATCCATATGATGAATGATGGAATCCAGCGGCAGATATTTTCCAAGTGCGATATTATTCATGCTTCTTCACCTCACAAGCGACAGCCGCAGCCAGCTTGTCCATGTCCAGCAGAGTGCGGTCGATGGAAAAGCCGCGGCGAATCAGCTCTTCCCGAAGCCGTATCACAGCCGGGGGATTGATATTCAGCTCCTGCAGGAGCTCTATGGTTTCAAAGAAGGACTGCACATCACAGTGCTTTTTGATGCTTCCATCCTGAACAACGACAACCTCTTCACAATATTGTAATACATGCTCCATATCATGTGTTACGATCAAAACGTTTTTTCCGTATTTCTTATTCATATCCACAAACAGCCGCATCATATCGCTGGCTCCCTGCGGATCCAGTCCAGCTGTCGGCTCATCCAGCACCAGTACATCCGGGTTCATGGCAAGGATTCCAGCAATGGCAATTCTTCGCTTCTGTCCCCCGGATAAATCAAACGGTGAGCGCTGCAGGTAGCTTTCATCCAAACCGACGACCTTCAGTACCTCCTTCGCACGCTGTGCTGCTTCCTCAGCACTGACACCGAAATTCTTCGGCCCGAAGCTGATATCCTTTTCAATGGTTTCTTCAAACAGCTGATATTCCGGAAACTGGAACACCAGACCGACCAGACGGCGCAGCTCCTTCAGATTTTTTGGCTTGCTGCCGGCGGTAATCGTTTTATCCAGAATCTGCACTTCTCCCTCCGTAGGAAGCAGCAGCGCATTCAGATGCTGTACCAGGGTAGACTTTCCACTGCCGGTTTCACCGATAATGGCAGTTACCCTACCCTCGGGAATCTCCAGATCAATGCCCTTTAAGGCTGCATAGGAAAACGGAGAATCCGCATTATAGGTATGTGCTACTTTTCGAAATGTAATCGGCATACTTCATCCACCACCTTTTCCATCGTTGTGCAATCCTTCATATCCACACCATGTGCACGCATGGCCTTTGTGAACTTTAAGGCAAACGGTATATCCAGCTGAAGATCGATCAGCTCTTTTTCTTTTCTTAAAATATCGTCAGGAAGTCCCTTCATAACCACGTGTCCGCCATCCATGACGATGACATAGTCCGACTTACTGACCTCTTCAATGTCATGGGTTATCGAAATAATTGTAATCTTGCTTTCTTTATGAATTTCCTGAATCAGCTCATTGATTTCCGCTTTTCCCTGCGGGTCCAGCATACTCGTGGATTCATCAAAAATAAGAATCTGCGGAGACATGGCAAGAACACCGGCGATTGCCACACGCTGCTTCTGCCCGCCGGACAGCTTGGTCGGTTCACTCTGCATATATTCCGTCATTTTCACCTTCTGTGCAAAACGTTCGATGATCGGCTGCATTTTTTCCGTTTCCACCTGATGATTTTCCAACCCGAACGCGATATCATCCGCTACGGTAGCGCCGATAAACTGGTTGTCGGGATTCTGAAACACGATTCCCACCTTATTGCGAATATCATACAGGGTGTCCATGCTCAGTTCATCCTGATCCACATAAATATGTCCCTGATCCTTATCCAGCAAACCGATCAGCAGCTTGGCAATCGTTGACTTGCCGCTTCCGTTATGTCCGATAATGGTTGTATAGCTTCCCTCTTCAATTGAAAAAGAAACATGCTCCACTGCATTTGTTTCCTTATCATAAGAGAAAGTCAGATCCTCCACACGTATTTTTTCCATGTTCTCACCTCAAAATTATAGCGTTTTTATTATACAACGAATCGAAAGTGAACACAATAAATCTACTGTGTAAAACAAAACTAACAGCATAAACCATGGATTCTTCCTTATATGTATGAGGTTTCTTCATGCTTTTTCGGTTCTGGTATGCAAAGCAGAGAAACCATCAATTCTTCATTATATAAACAGCGATTATGCTGTATCGTATATAAAATTTTTTCACCTGCTGATTTACGGATGTCACCCGCGTTAAACATCCGGTTCTTTATCAATGAAAAGCAGGATAATCAATAAAATTATCCTGCTTTTTTTCGATGAATGGATTCTGTTTGATCATTGTTCTTTCATTTACTTCTTGATTGCGTCTATCGGACGCTGACGTGCAATTCTTGTTACCGGAAGGATACAGGCGATAAAGGTTACTGCCGCAACGATTACCAGCATCAGCAGCGGCTGGCGCCATGTAATGATGACCGGGGAAATCAGAACACCGATTTCCTCCTTTGCGAACGTATTGGTGATCAGTGACACCAGCTGCAGACCTATCATGGTTATCACATAGGAGATCACCGCCAGCATGACTCCTTCCCAGATAAAGATTTTCAAAACATCTGTGCTTCTTGCACCGATGGCACGAAGGATTCCGATATCCTTTTTACGATAGGAAATCGACACAATGATGAAATTCATCATCAGCACTGCCGCAAAGATGAACAGGGCAATGCTTGCATAGAAGAATACCTTCGTAGCAAAGCTCGCAAAATCCTTGATGCTCTTGACATCCTGCGTAGCTACCGTGTTGGCATACAGATTGTTGCCGATATCGTATTTTTCAAGAAACGGCTTCAATGTGGTATCATCAAAGCTTCCCAGCAGCTCACTAACATACAGCGTATCCGGAATGTAAGCGGCAATCAGCTCCTGATTGACCATATTATCATTGATCTGATAAACATCCTCCATACTGAACTTTCCCTCCGGCATCACTACACCGGCAATGCGCACCTGCTGCTTCAAAAGCTCACCGCTGTTTCCAAAGCCCTCCTGTACATGCAGCTCCACACTTCTTCCAATCAGCCGCTTCGCATTGTCCTGCAGAGCTGTGCGGATTTCTTCCGAAGACTTCTTCGCCATAGCATCACTGTAGAAGCTTTCCGATTTTCCCAGAATAAGCATCAGCATATCCGGCGTAAGCAGGATTTCATCTTTTTTCACGCTCTTAGTGGAAACCATTTCCGTACCATTGTAATAGGTAACCGTCTGCGCAGGATAAGCCAGTGAGGACATGCCCATATCCTGCTCATTCACACGCAGATATAATGTATGCTTACTGCTGTCCAGAACCGTTCCCTTCTGCTGCTTCACTGTGTTTACAAAGCCCTCTTTCACATACAGCTTATTACAGCTTATATTTGCTATATTTCGGAATTCACGAACCAGCTTGTACGTTTCACTGTCGATATTATTCGCACTGACCTTCTTCAGTGATTCATATTTGCCGGTATCCTTGACTACAATCCCACTGATGCGCATCCATGTATCTCCGATTGGAAGCTTTACGTTTTGTAGAATATCATCATATGTCTTCGGAAACTGCAGCTTTCCTTTCTCATCTGCGATTCCCTGTGAGAGGATGATGTCCGCCAGATAGGAGGAAATTGCCATTTCCCTGTAATCCTTGGGAAAGGATCCCTTGATATCCTTGTAGCCCAGAGTATCAAAGCTGTCCATTTCCGTCAGCTTATACTGGTCGACGGCAGCGGAATACGCCGTGCTGTCCAGCTCCTCGATTCCCAAATCTCCCAGACGCAGCGGCATCGTGTCCCAGGAATAGACCTTTGCGAACTTCTGCTTTTCATTCTCCTTTAAAACAGCATGGATATCCGAATCCTTTATCTGCGTATCCATGCCAGTATAGATGGTATTTCCATTCTCATCCAGATACTGATAACGAACACCAGCATACGGTTCCTGTAATTCCTCAGCTGCCTTATACTGGGCATTGACCGAGCTGAAATTTCCAACAGCATCCGAAAGTGCCAGAAGCAGCAGGGCGAAGCTGGTCAGCAGAATGGTGAATACCATTCGGATCTTTTTGTGTCCAAGACAGGAAAATCCAAGTCGGAAGCTGTCTTTGAACGGCAGATGGGAATGAATAGCTTCAAATACCTCATGCTGCTCATCGACATCGGGTGCTGTATCAGATTCCACAACACCGTCCTTGAACTCAATGATTCGATCCGCATAGGCTTGTGCAGATTCCCGGTCATGACTGACAACGATGACCAGCTTTTCTCTACTCAATTCCTTTAGTGTATTGAAAATTTCTTTCCCTGTCGCAGAATCCAAGGCCCCCGTCGGTTCATCTGCCATCAGGATTTGCGGTTCCTTGATCAAGGCACGCGCGATGGCAACGCGCTGCTTCTGTCCTCCGGATAATTCATTCGGATATCTCGTCGCATAGCCGCTCAGACCCAGACGTTCCAGCAATTGCTCGATTTGTGCAGAAGACGCTTCCTTCTGCTGCAGCTGCAGCGCCATGGCGATATTTTTCTCGATGGTGTATTCCTCCATCAGATTGAATTCCTGAAAGATAAATCCCACATACGTATTGCGGTAGGAATCATAATCCGATTGCTTGAAATCCGCAGAGCTTTTTCCGTTGATGATGATTTCCCCTGTATCTGCCTGATCCAGTCCGCCGATGATATTCAGTAAGGTGGATTTCCCAGACCCTGATTTTCCTAATACGAACACGATCCCGCGCTGTGGAAAGCGCAGATTGATATCCTTCAAGGCCTCAGTTCTCACTCCCTTTGTTGTTTTATACGTCTTTGCTATATGTTTAAGCTCCAGCATTGTATTCTCCTCCCTGTACAAAACGATAACTGTACTACTGTATCTATTACACTAATACACTATAAGAAAGAGCTGAATTTGTCAATGTATTCATAGAAATGTGACCATTTTGTAAGGTTCAGGACTTTCCTTTACATTCTCATTAAGGAAGACTGCACATGTATACCCGTAAACAATCACACACGGCAGGAAACCTCGTACAGCTATTATTTATCCTATTTGCAAATTCGTACCTTTCTTCGATAAAAAAAGACTTATCAGCCGCAGATGTGTAACTACTTCGCTCTGCATTGATAAATCCTGATGTGTGCTTCCGATTCTGTGCCATTTGACGATTATTTATATATTTCAGATATGCTCTCATCAAATTGATCCACATCCTTTTTCCGATACAGTCTGCGGGAAACAATAAATCCCTTGTGACTTTTGAACTGCTTGTTTAAAAAATCATAATAAGCTCCCGGCGAAATGATACCGCTGAGGTCAAACAGATTCAGGCCGATGGAGCTCAGCAGGTTTCCCAGAAAAAATACGCAGTTGCTTGATACGACAAAAAAGGTTTTCAGCTTTCCTTCCCGTATCTTATAAAATCTGGCGTCCGGTGATGTTCTGGTTACACGGCTCAGATAGTCATCACACGCGCCCTTGCAGGGAAGTCCCTTCTGTTTCAGCTGCTCGTCACACTCGAAATCGCAAAAGGTCTCAAATACCTCCAGAATACGGTCATTCAGTCTTTTTTTCTGTTCCTCATTCAGCGATACACCGAAGCCGATCAGTGTCTTATTCTCATTCTCCAGACAGTTTCGTATATAGGTATCCTTTGGTGCGATAAGGACGACACCATCTCCCAGTGTACCAAACAAATGCCGGTTATGCGGATCATAGCAGCCATAGGATATGACCAGTCCGCGATACACGACATCCGCATGTCCAAACATAGCGGGTCCGCTTGGCGCTAAATGAATCAGCACCTCCATATCAACGGGAATATCCTCCTTTATGGCATCAAAGCGCTCCTTGATTTCATCCTCTTTATCCTTGTTCAAAAGGGTACTCATCAAATGCGGAGGGATGATGGCGGACAATACCGGAGGTACCGATAGCTGAATTTTCTGATCCAGCTTATCCCCGCTGCCACTTGGCAGGATTTCCCGTATCAGATCAAGCAGGGTATTCCCTCCGTAAATTAGGAAATAGGCTCCTAGAAAAAGGCTGATTACATCCTCATGCGCTCCCGGATTTACAATCAGAAAGAAAGCGATGATCAAATCGCCGCATAGAAAAATCACCTTTGTAAACGGAATGGGCAGCCGATCCTTGATTTTGATATAAAAGACGATAATTTTGATAATGGCATGCAGTAGGATCCAGCAGCCGATTAACCGTGGAAATATCGCGAAGAAGGTTTCCGGTATGGTGAGTGATATGATAATGGCAATTAGCCACACGACGATATCCAGAAACTGTCCGCCCTTATGCTTCAGCTTGCGGTAATTCAGAATCATGTTGAACATACGAAAGACTCCGGCGATGGATATACCGATGACAAGTGTGGTATACAGCCAGTTCCAGACAGCAAGAGAATCGAAGATAAAGGAAAAACCGAGCACACAGAAAAACAGCCCGGTCGCAAACATAGTAAAATAATTAAAATTTTTCTTCAGCATGCCCTCATCTCCCTACTTCCTATAATTATAGCGGAAAGAAAAAATTCCGCAATCTATTTTTTAAGGATATTTTGCATCCTAAAGTGAAAAGATAAATTCTGCTTCAGATATACAAAAATAGAAATTAGTCTTTCAGTAAGTCCCGATAGAATTATCTCTTATAAAATAAGATGCTGTGATTATATGGCTCTGATGTTGGAGAATCCGATTTGAATGTTGTTCAGATAGATACTGTCTATAACGATATCATAAAAGGTCCTTTTATCCGGACATCCAAATTTATTATATATGGCTTTCTGTTCGCACTCCTGCACAACAAAAAGGATGCTCTGAGTATGTTGGATGGTGTTGTTCTGCTGGACTCCATTTCTAAATTTACTGTTGATGAAACCAGAGAAGACGGCACAAAACAAGTGTCTTTTATTGTGATCCTCTCCAGTCATGCCAGAAAGGCAATCATATTAAACTACGCTATAGATACCCAGATGATACAGACCTACGCAACTTTGGATTAGTGAATCAGAATGACTTGAATGTTATCCTATCACATGTGAATTCCTCACCAAAGAAAAACTCAATGGAAAATCGTCCATCGAGTATCTCGAATTTCTTAATCCACAACGGATGAAGAAATTCTATGATTTTGGAATATTCAAAAGTGATAAGGACCACATTATACTGAAACCTTATCTTATCAAAAAATTGATAAGCAAAATTTGACTGTCGCCTACACACTATCTAACTATGAAAGGGAATTCAATTATATTTATATACATAGCTAATTTCACTTACTTTTTATCATGCTTTTTTTCATATCTACACAAATAGTGTATCTGAAAAACTGAATCCTATAAGTGTTTTTTCAATTTTACCATCATATACTCTCATTTTCTTTGGTAATTCTCGTTTTGAAACAATAACTTCCACTTATTTTTACTCCTTTTTATAGAAATTAACTTTTCACTTCAGGTTTCTTTGTTTTGGTATATAACACTATATGCGTATCAAAATATCTATTTCAAATGGAATGTCTTCGGTGACAGACGGTACACCAGGGTAAGCGCAATCGGAATATATAGAATTGTAGCAGCCAATACACCGCAGACAAACACCAGATTTCCATCCAACCGCATGCAGAAATAGCAAAAAAGGTACACCATGCCGTTCAGGATTGACATGAGCGGATTCTTCATATCAAACTGTTCGTTATACGGTTGAAAGATATAGTAGACAAACAGATAGTGAACACTGAAAAACACAGCCAGACAAAGCAAAGCAAAATCGAACAGAAGAAGCGTTGAGAGAGTATAGGGCAATCCGGCAAGCACCACGGTGATATTCATGTACAGGCAAAGCACCATGATGAGCAGAAGATTATAGAAGCAGAGCTTTTTTAAGCGAAGCCGAAAATTCACCAGCACCGCCTCCTTTCTGCGATAATAGCTGTAATGCAACAGCGACACATCACAGTTCATAAACATTGCCTTACAGACACGCTGTGAGATGCTGAGAATATAGGAAAGGAATACAAATGGCGGAAGCGGCTCCAGAATATCCTTCGTGAGTTTCATATCATCCTTCAGCATAATTATCAAAAGTGTTCCTGCAAGCCAGAGCACTGTCATCACCACCAGACGAAACCTTACCGGCTTATAAATCAGATGCTTATGACGGCGGAAGAATAATTCATTTAAAAAGGCGTAGCCCGTTTTCTCCGTTCGATATTGCAGTTCCTCACTGGTATAGCTCTTTTCATCCAAAGCTACCTCCATCTGCTTCATCCGGCTGCTATCCAGCTGCAGTATTTCATGATTATCCAGAAGCAGACGTGTCAGCAGCTCACTGTAAGCATGATAGCTGCTTTCAAAACGCAGATAGGGAATGATGGCTGCTGCACACACAAGTGCAAAGATGCAGAACAGCCATGGAGCAAAGCTGAAATCCACATTCAGCCAGTACAGCGCATACAGCAGGAGCAAGGAGCCAAGTGGAATGAGGAGCTTCCATGTGTTCGCATGCAAATAAAAGCTGTTTTTCCTTTGAAAGCGCCGCATCTGCAGCATGTCCATACACTGATGGGAGCCCAGATAGCCGAATCCGGCCATAAATGCATACCAGAAGGGAAACGAAAACATAAAAGACAGAAGCAGGCATGCCAGAAAGAGTCCAATGGCATTCATGCTATAGCTGTACCAGCTGCGGGAGCACAGACAGCGTCTGGCCTGCCATATGCATCTGGCGGCTGAGAATAAAGGTTTCATCGTCCGCTGTGAGAAGCTTGCTGTTGCTTATGCTTCCTGCCACAAGACTTAACAGTACAAAGCCAAACAGAAATCCATTTCTAATCTGCACATCATTCGCACCCTTTTGCAGATTGATCAGCGGCACAGCAATCACCACAAACAGATACAGCAGATTCTTCAATAGGTTCATCAGGACATCCACCAAGAAGGAGAAGACACTCAGCACTCCCTTTAGATTTACAGCCGCATAACAGGATTCCTTCAAAAGCCTGCCAATCAGAGGGAGTTTTTTAAAGTAATAGAAAAATCCGTTCACCTTTCTGGTCATCCGAATCCGAAACAGCAGCAGAATATCACCCAGCATGCTTTACTTCCTCCTGCAGCAGTGAAACGATGCGATCCTCAAAATCATTTTGTTGCAGCAGATCATGATCGAGCTGTTCCAGTACCCCGTTATGCAATAGCACGATCTCATCACAGAGATCTCTTGCCAGCTGCAGAATATGGGTGGAGAATATGAGAATGTGTTCCTCCTTCATTTCCAGCAGCAAATGCTTCATTTCATTTGCCACAACAACATCAAAGGATGTCAGCGGTTCATCCAGTAAAATGATCTTCGGCCGTGAGATTAGAAATCCCAGCATCTGCAGCTTGTTCTTCATACCGTGACTGTATCCCTTAATCAGACGATGCCGGTCCTCCGCTACGATGCGCATCAGATCAAAATAGGAATCTATGGTCTTGGCAGAATCAATTTCCTTTGCATGAATATCCATATAAAAGCGGATATATTCAAATCCAGTCATGAATTCAGGCAGAATCGGGCTGGAATATGCATACCCGATATCTCTGTCCTCTACCTTACGCAATTCTCCGTGCTCCTCAATCAGAACATCACCCTCACAGGGTATCTCGTGAGAAATACAGTTAAACAGCGTCGTTTTACCACTTCCGTTCCTCCCCAGCAGGCCATAAATCTTCCCGTGTTCAAAAACAGCGCTGCCCCCTTTCAGCACTTCCTTATCGTCATAGGTCTTCTTTACATTTTGTATATGCAGCTTCATAGGTATCCTCCCGGTTGTCCTTCTCTTATGCAGACACTGTATTCGTGTTTGACCGCTTATTTTACCGGCTATTTGATGGTCATGCGACAGCCTACGGCATCTGTAATTTCAGGATACCCGTACAAAAATCATTTGTCAAATAAAATTAAGGATTTACGACATGATATTGTAATCCTGCAGGACACTGCCTATAATGAAGATAGAAGAACAGGAGGCTATTGTATGCGCAATCATGAGGTTACACAGCGGCATCCTCTGCTGAATGAGCATGGCAGTCTGAAAGAGGCAGGCTGGTCCCGTTCATTGCTGCAGGAATATCGCAGAGAGGATATTAAAGCAAAACGCTGGAGAATTAAGGAATGGGATTATTATCTGATACTGAACGATTTTTACGGTGTCGCCTTCACAATCTCCGATGACGGTTATATCGGACTGCAATCTGTTTCTCTTCTTGATTTTAAGAAGGGCTGGGAGCATACCGAAACCATACTGAACGCATTTCCAATGGGAAAGCTGAAGCTGCCGCCCAGCTCGGAAAGCGGCTCCTGCCGATACAGGGATAAGCGACTCGATATGGAATTTCAGGTCATGAAGGGCAAACGCATTCTTCGCTGTGATTTTCAGAACTTCTATGAAGGAAAACCATTCCATTGTGAAATCACGCTGCATCAGCCGGATATGGACAGTATGGTAATTGCGACACCGTGGAAAGAAAAAAAGACCGCATTTTACTACAATCAGAAAATCAATTGCATGCGTGCTGAGGGAAATGTCAGCTTTGACGGTAACACAATACACTTTGATCCACAGGATGCCTTCGGAACACTGGATTGGGGGCGTGGGGTATGGACCTATGACAACACCTGGTACTGGGGAAACGGAAACGGCCTTGTAGAAGGAAAACCGTTTGGCTTCAATGTCGGCTACGGCTTTGGCGATACGACAGCGGCCAGTGAAAATCTACTGCTGTATGATGGTGTTGCACACAAGCTGGAGGATGTTACCTTCCACATACCGCCGGACAGCTATCTCAAGCCTTGGCGTATTACATCCAGCGACGCACGCTTTGAAATGTCCTTTCGACCGATTCTTGATCGTTGTGCGAAAACAAGTGCGCTCATCATTGTAACGGATCAGCATCAGGTTTTCGGCTACCTCAGTGGAACGGCCGTATTGGACGATGGAAGCATATTGAAGCTAGAGGATATGCTTTGCTTTTTTGAAAAGGTTCACAACCGCTATTAAACCATATCATTATTTTCAAATACCTATGTGATAAATACATCCATAGGGCCTACGTATCATCTGTTCTAAAAGCCGAATAGGTCATTTCTACTTTAACGGGAGATAAGAAAATGAAAACAAAAATAAGGTTGTCATTTATATTCGCCTGCGCAATCATTTTATCCGCATGTGATTTCAGTAAGGATTCGGTTGATCCAAAGGATTATATGAACAATAATTATAAAAATCACGAGCAATTAAATGTTATAGAAGATAAGCAAAGCTTACTATATTTATTAAAACAAAGGGACACCTATCATCTGTTGATTTTTAAGAAGGATGGTTCATCCTATTCCTATGAAGGCGGCAGAGAATCTGATACACCTTTTGGCTATATGAAGGTTGGAACGCCCGATAATATCCATATCGTTATCTTTATCGATAACAGTATCGTGAAAGCAGAGCGCTATGAATTTGATTTGCGTGCTTCCAAGAATGATAAAGATAAGCTCACCATATCACTGGATGGATTATCAAATCTGGATACCTATCTTATCAAAAGCTATGACTTCCTTCCGCCTTATTCAAGTATTTCACAATTACGTTTTTACGATAAGCATGGAAAACGCATAGACGAAACAGTGTTAATTGATTGAAAAAAAAAACCCGGTGCATAATGCTGTGGGTTGATAAGGAAGTATAAAGACTTAATACATTCGTGGCATTGCAGGGAAGAATTACAGGTATCAGTCGAAAGATTGGTATCTGTTTTCTTTTATCCGCACATTCGTATTTTGAAACACTCCTTGTTACAATGTAGGCAAAGGAGGAAGCAGCAAATGAAAAATACATATTATCTTGCACTTAAAGATCTCGAGCGAGCAGTCGTCATCAGAAGCCTAAATAATTTGAGAAACCACTTGATAAATCAGAAAAAATATACTGATGGCGTCGATGATGTGCTTATCAAAATTATCAGTGCAAGGAAAAAGAATTTCAAAATACTTTATGCGGAGGATTAGATTTATGAAGAATAATTTGAATATGCAATACGAACAACAAGGCGATTATTTCATTCCCTGTGTAAAAACAAATGAACAAGAAAATTTACATATTGGGGTATGTGCAAATCGCCATCGACAGTATCTTAAACAATTTCATAGAGTACGATATTACAATCTTTTGACCTCGGAAAAGTTATATGGGTATCTTGCCGATATTGAAGAACAAGCAGAGAAAATGTTTGAAGAACTTATGAAATCACTTGCCGAAAAAGAAAATATTACAGAAAAATTGAAAATAGATAATCCAATGTTATGGGTTCAAAAGATGAATAACATTCGCAATCGAGCAACAGAAATCGTGAATTCAGAAATGATATACAGATGAAATAAGGCACAGCCTTCGGAGAAAAATCCGTTGGTTGTGCCTTATTTTTTCAAAATGATAAAATAAATGTGTTATCTTAGCGAGCAGACCATTTGGATATCCAAACGGTAAAACTCGTTAGGGGTGTACCCTAAGACCCTTTTAATTTACAGTTTTACTTAGCATATTTCTTAAAATTTTCAGCTTGTTCAAGAACCTCTTTATAAACATCATCAATCGTTACCGGCGGATAGTCAAATTCATCTAACAGAAGAATTAAATCAACCTGTAAATTTGCCTTTATGTCCTCACGGGTAGACCAATCTGTATATCTTGCCTTACCATCAACGATATTTTTAATCCGTTTTGAAAGTTCAATCATCTTGTCATCAGGATATTCAAACTCATATTTTTTAGCAACCGCTTTCAAAATATCATAGAAAGCTTTTTCCTCATAGTCGATACCCATTTCCTTAAAAGAGTTTTTCTCCTGCTTGAGTTCCGAAAGAAGCTGAGCGAGCTGTTCTGCAACATCGTCAAGAACTTCATTTGCATACGCTTCATCACGGCGACGATTATTGTATTCATCAACAACCCGTTTAAGTCTTTCAGCAAATTCTACGCCCATTACCTTATTGACCTTCTTAAACTCGTCAATCGCCTGAGAAAGCAGCCTTTGCAGAATTTTAATTTTTGTATTCGGCAACTGGATAGCATTTATCTTGTCCATATATTCGTCGCTGAAAATATCAACAGAAATGTGTTTTCCGGTTTCAAACAATTCTTCTATTCCGTCGGATTGAATTGCACCCTCTAGCATTTCACGGACACGGGCATTCATCTGTGCAATGTCCGGGGCGTCGCCTTTTGTCAATTTGAAAAGAATGGAACGAACCGCACAGTAGAAATGGATATAATCCTTTTCTTCATCTGAGAATTTCTCGCTGGAGCTGCAAAGGTTAAACGCCTGCTTCATTCGTTTTACCGCAGCCATAAATCTTGTTTCAAGTTCTTCAGACAGTTGAACATACTCAACGGCTCTATTTAGGCAAGTAAGTTGTTCGGTAGGCGAACCGTTAAAGAAGTCGTTGCTGTTGAAATTATGGAACATCTGACAGAGAACATCTAATTGGTCTTTCACAATCGTAATCGACTGCTCAACGCCCTCAAATTCCTCACTCTCAAAGTTTGTGTACTTTTTAAGTGCAGTATTCATATTTTTCTTAATGCCAATATAATCGACAATCAATCCTTTATCTTTGCCCTCGCACACACGATTGACACGAGAGATAGTCTGAATAAGGGTATGCTGCTGAATAGGCTTATCAATGTAAATTGTATCAAGCTCCGGCACATCAAATCCGGTCAACCACATATCTACAACAATAGCAATCTTAAAGTTTGATTTTGGGTTCTTGAACTGACGATCAAATTCTTTCCTGTCCTCTTTTGTGCCAAGCATATCAAAGAGGTCTTTTTCATCGTCTTTATTACGAGTCATAACCAACTTGATTTTTTCCATTGGCTTCAACTCTTTTTTATTTTTTTCGCTCAGAATCACTCCGTCATCACAAATTTTCTTTTTTGTCCATTCCGGTCTAAGTTCTTTTACTATCTTATAGAAATTGTATGCTATGGTACGATTAGAGCATACAAACATAGCTTTACCTGCTACGGTTGCACCTTCTGCCACACGGGTTTCATAATGTTTGATAAAGTCCTCCGCAACAGCACGAAGTCTGTCAGGGTCGCCAATAATGACTTCCATTTTGGCGACGGCTTTTTGGCTTTCTTCTATTCGATGTTCATTTGCTCCTTCACGCTCGCATTGAGCATAGTATTCTTCAATCTGTCTTACTTTGTCCTGATTGAGCATAACCTTAGCTGCACGACCATCGTAAACAAGATTAACTGTAATACCGTCCTTAACAGCTTCTGTCATTGTATATGCATCTACAACACCACCAAAAACCTCGATTGTTCCATCAACCGGAGTTCCGGTAAATCCTACATAAGTTGCATTTGGTAAAGAGTCATGCAGATACTTGGCAAAACCATAGGTTTTCTGAACGCCGGACTCTGTAATCTTAACCTTTTGGTCAAGATTAATTTGGCTTCTGTGTGCTTCATCAGAAATACAAATAACATTTGTTCTGTCTGTAAGAAGCTGCAAATCCTCTGTAAATTTCTGAATGGTAGTCAAATAAACACCGCCACTCTCTCGTCCCTGTAGCTCTTCACGAAGTTTCTCACGGGACTCAATACTTACAACAGTTTCATCTCCGATGTATTTCTTTGAACCGACAAACTGCTTAGAAAGCTGGTCGTCAAGGTCTGTTCTGTCCGTAATAATGAGAATAGTCGGAGAAGAAAAGTATTTGCTTTTCATCAGCATACGGGTAAGGAAAAGCATCGTATAACTCTTTCCGCAGCCTGTCGCTCCGAAGTATGTACCACCTTTACCATCTCCTTCAGGGCGAAGATGAGCCTTGATATTCTCATACAATTTATTTGCCGCAAAGAACTGTGGATAACGGCACACTATCTTCAAATCCTTATCTGAGTTATCCGGAAAATAAATAAAATCTTTGATAACTTCAAGTAAGCGGTCTTTTCGGAAAAGTCCTTTTATCATTGTTACAAGAGAATTGATACCGTCCAGCTCTTTATCATCTGAATTTATCTTCCTCCACGCATAGAAAAAATCATACGGGCTGAAGAAAGAACCATATTTATTATTTGCTCCGTCACTGATAACAACAAACGCATTGTATTTGAAAATCTCCGGAATATCTCTACGGTAACGGATTGTAAGCTGCTTATATGCGTCCATTATGGTCGTATTCTCTTGTACCGCACTCTTAAATTCAAGAACAACAACAGGAATACCATTTACAAACACAATGCCATCAGGAATACGCAACTGATTATTTACGCCTTCAATTTCAAACTGATTAACCACCTTGAAAATATTGTTTTCGGGAGTGTCGAAATCAATAAGTTCAATATAGAGGTCTTTCTGCGTTCTGTCCTCACGGTTAAGAATAAAGCCATCACAGAGCAACTTAAATACAGCTTTGTTTGCTTCATAAATCGTACCAGAAATATTACGCAGCATTAGAATAACACTATCCACCTCACTCGGTGTGATACCGTCTTTCGCATAGCGATTATAGAGGTATTGCTTCAGGTCGTCCGTAAGCAGAACCTCTGTCCTTTCTCTGTGTATCTGGTCGCCACTGACATAGGTATACCCCTCGTCTTTGAACAACTCCATTATTGACATTTCCAATGCGTGTTCATTAAAATTTGCCATTGCGTTCACTCCTTTGGTATTCTGCAACAAATTATGATGCAACTACACTTGTATAATAAGCATTATAAAGTGCTTGTACTGTTTCATAATATTTATCTTCATAAGTTTCTGCTTGTGCGTCGGTATACTCTAAGAAAAACCGACAATCAACATCTTCGCCAAACTTATTATTTATAATTATTGCTATATTCTCAACAAGTTCCATCATCCACATACAAACGGTTTCTTCTCTTGTGTGTGCAAGACTTTGATATTCCCATACATAATCAATCGGAGGTATAGATGTTTCCTTATCAAAATCCATTTTTCTATCTACGAAATAATAGAAATATTCATCAATATACTCTCCAATAGATATTTGAGCCACATTCAAAATCATCATCAGACGATTTTCTTTGTTTATAGGTTCAAAGATATTAGGAGTACCGTTCCATTCTAATTCTCGGTATCTATCATAGCTTCGATGAAAATATTTTGCTCCATCATACAAATAATCCCTTCCCAAATTATATTTCTCTATGTCTTGCTGAAGTTTATCTATACATCCCTGCAACCAATACTTTCCCGTAAATTGTTTAATCTTATACCCGGCTTGATTTAATATCTCATTTTGTAATTCTTCAGAACACCGGCAGTATTCCGAATAAATTTTCCTTGTATGCTTTTCAAGCGGATATAGATTAGCTGCTATAATACACCACGGCAAATAATCTCTTTCCTCTTGATTATCAATTAGAAAAAGTCGAGCTTTTTCTTGCAATGCTATACGTTCCTTTTCGCATTGCAATTTCTGTATTTCCTTTTCATGTCGTGATTGCAACCAATAAATCAAAAAAGAAACTGCTATTGTTGCCACCAGTGACAATACTCCGATTATAATCTGAATTATATCTGCTAATGACATATGTTCCTCCTTGTAAATGATAATTTAGTGGCGGTTGGCACAGCTTCTATCCAAAAGAATGTCGGCAGATGTGCATTGATAAATCTGACCGAGGCAGAAATGGATAGACTGACTTTGCCCGATAATTTTGAAATTCAAACCGTATCTGAATTTTGTAGAGAAACAAAATCCGGCTCTACTCCATCTCGCACTAACAACGCATATTGGGAGAACGGAACGATTTCTTGGGTTAAATCAGGCGAAGTCCATAATAATATTACGCTGCAAACGGAAGAATACATCACTCCGTTAGGGTTGAGTGAGAGTTCCACAAAACTGCTTCCAAAGGATACAGTTTTAATGGCAATGTATGGTGTTACCGCTGGCGAAGTTGGTTATCTCGCTATTGAAGCAACGACCAACCAAGCTATTTGTGGTATGATTTGCAATTCAAAAGCTGATGCAGCATACTTGTACTTCTCACTAATTCAGAGCCAAGCAGCAATAAGCAGACTTTCTAATGGTGGAGCACAAGATAACCTCAGTAAGAACTTCATTGATAACATAAAAATTGTTGTTCCTCCGTCTGAGTTTATTGAAAAACTGAATCTTGCTGCAATAGTTGAGCAAATGACCTTAAACGCAAAGGAAATTGCTCTACTTGAAGAACTGCAAGCCACAGCTTTGGCTCAGTTATCAAGCCGCTAAATTATCATTTATCTTCTGCTTCAGGGCAATTCTGTCTGTAATCGTTTTATACGCTTTTACAATATTTCTCTGTTCTTCAATATCAGGCACAGGAAGTTCAACCATACACAACTCGCTCCAGTCAAATATCTCCCTAACACTGCCGTGTGACTTATATCGTGCATACCTATCAAATTCCGGTCTACTAAACCATAACATCAAATATTCGGGATCAAGTTCATTTTCTTTTGTTACTCGGAACACTGTGTAAGAACTGGAGATAATGCAATCATCGCCATCTAAAAATGCGATAGAAATCATCTCTCCATTTCTTGAAGTAACCGGACCGTATGCAAACTGACCGGTGCGAACGATTTTATAATTGGACAAGTCTGTTCCCACAATATTTGCAATGGATGGAATGAATTTTTTGGCAATGCTTACTCCCAACAGGTTATCAATCGCCAAATCTTTATTCCTCTCATCAACCATTTCGATATAATCGCCTAATGTTCTGTAATTTTCATTCATTCGTTTTACCTCATCCTATATATTTTCGATGAGCAATTTTTACATTGCTTTGTTTTACCATTGCATACTGCAAGGTTGTATCTATCCTTCTATGCCCTAAGAGTTGCTGTAATTGCTCTATGGGCATTCCTTTATCTATCGCCATTGTTGCAAGTGTTCGCCTGAATTTATGTGGGTGTACCTTATTTAGTCCCAACCGCTTGCCAAGCTGTCGCAGTCTTACTTCAATTCCTCCGATATTCATTCGATTATATGGAGATTGTAATGATACAAAAAGTGCCGGATTATCGTCATTTCGGCTGTTTAAATAATTTTGCAAATGTATTTTTGTTCTTGCATCAAAATATACTATTCGCTCCTTATCGCCTTTACCGAAAACAACACATTCTCTTTCGTTAAAATCTATATCCTCACGATTTAGTAACACCATTTCTCCGACACGCATACCCGTTGAAGCCAGCATATCAATCATTGCCAAATCTCGGAGTTCTGTACAGTTATCTCTCATAAGTTCCAATGCTTCATCAGAGTAAGTCTCTTTAATATTCGAACCGGTTTTGACTTTGTGTATTCGCCTGACCGGACTTTTCAAAATATAATCCTCGTCCTCAAGCCAAGAGAAAAAGCTGGAAAGTATTCGTCTTATATTATCTATCGTAACTTTACTGGATTTTTTCTTAGCCTGATACTCAGTCAAATAGCAACGAATATCATCAGTTACAATGTATTTAATACCTTTTCCAATACCATCAAGCATTGACTGTATCGTTGCTTTATAGTATTTCAAGGTTTTTTCAGAACAGCCTTCAATACGCTTTGCTGATAAGAAAGACTCTACTAAATTCTGCTCTGAAAGTTCCTTATCCTTTTCTGTCTTTGTTACCTCATAATCAAAAAGTGTATGTTGTAACACCTCTTGCAATCTTTCTGTCTGTGCGTTATTCAAATAAGGTAACATACCTTGAATAACATCTGTGATTAGGTTCTGTTTCATAGTCAATTCTCCTTTTGTTTTTTAAGAGAACGACTACCAGTGGCAGTCCCTTGTTTTAACTCCCGCCACTGATGGGAGTTCTATTGTAAATGATAATTTAGCGGCTTGAAATTTGCGTTAGAAATAATGATTTCAAGGACTCTAAACGTTGCATCTCGTATTGATTAGCTCTAATTGCAGAAAACAGTGGTTCTACTTTCCCGTGAAACTCTTTCATTACTGTTTCATCTGGTAAAAGAATTGGAATTTGCCCAAATAGTGTCTTGTTGACATTAAGCGTTGTGCTACCGCCTGCACCAAGTTGTTTGAGGTACTCAGTGAGTGTGGTCATCTTAATGTAAACATAGAAAGGGCTAATACCATTTTTGCAGATGATAGAGTTAATCTGCTGATTTGTTTGGCTCGGCTCGGCAGTAAGACATACCAACCCGACGGATGCTATACAGCTCACGCAAATACTATTTTCTGGCAAAGTCTTGTTAGCCTGCGTTGCAACACCTTTGTCAGATAAAAAGCGTTCTGTGGTTGTTGTATATACACTGCCGTGCATATCTGGAATTGTAATAAAAGGAACGCTACCGCCATAGTTTGCCGAATCAGAAGTTGGAGGCGTTTTTCCACAAATCACTTCTGCTGCAATATCATCAACCATTACTTCTTTCCAATCATCAGGTTGAGAGAAGTCAAACGGTTCAAAATCCACGAAAAATGACTTGTATATGGTTAGTGCCATTGCTAAATTATCATTTATCTTCTGCTTTAAAGCAATTCTCTCCACAATCGCCTTATAACTGTTCACTATTTCAAGCTGGTTTTCAATAGGCGGAATAGGCAATTCCAGTCTGCAAATATCATCCCAAGTAATCCCACCACGAACGCTCCCGTCAGTATGTAACCAACAAATTCGGTCAAACTCAGGTCTGCGAAACCACATCATCAGATAATCTTCATTCAAAATGCTGTTATCTATTACCTCAAACATAAAATATGCCGGAGAAACAATAGCAGGTTCTTCCTCGTCATACAATGCGACCGGAAGTCGTTCATCACGACCAACGTGCATTGGATTACACACGAATTTTCCTTTTGTTATCAGTTTATATTTACTCAAATCCGTACCAATGACATTTGCAACCGACGGCATAAAGAACTTGTCTATGTTAATTCCCAAAACTCTGTCTGTTATGCTTTCTCTGTTCCGAGTATCAATCAGTCGAATATGGTTTCCTAAAATATCATAATTCGATTTCATATCCCAGCTCCTTAAATACAGCAAGTAAATCTGCTTTGGATTTTTCCTCTTGGACAAGAAGCTCTTTGAGTTCTCCCTGCAATGACTTCATTTTGGTGTCAAAGTCAATATTCTCGTCACGGTTGACAAACTCAATATATCTGCTTGGCACAAGAGTAAATCCTTTTTCTTTTACTTCATCAAAAGAAGCAGAATAGCAAAACTCCGGCACATTCTCATAAGTTTCTTCATAGCCTTCCTGCTGCCAGTTGTGATATACACTTGTGACTTTGGCTCTATCTTCCTCTGTCAATTCAATGTACTTTTTCTCATAAGGACTGCCCATCTGTCGTAAATCCATAAAGAGTATTTCATCTTCTCGGTTACGATAGCGTTTGAGCTTTCCGTTCTGCTCCACAACACGAGTTTTTTTGTTCTTGTTCAGTATCCAAAGAGTAACACTGATGTCGGTAGTATAGAAAAGGTTTCTCGGAAGAATAATAATTGCTTCTACCAAATGATTTTCTATAAGCTGCTGTCTAATTTTCAGCTCTGTACCATCATCAGATAATGCACCATTAGCAAGCAGGAAACCTGCCACACCGTTTTGTGAGAGTTTGGAAACAATATTCAGTATCCAACCATAGTTTGCATTGCTTGTCGGGGGGACTTCATAGCCATTCCAACGAGGGTCGTCCGTAAGCTCGTTTTCTGCTCTCCATTGTTTCTGATTAAAGGGCGGATTTGCCATTATGAAATCTGCTTTCAGGTCTTTATGCTGGTCATTGGTAAATGTATTGGCTGCCATCTCTCCAAGATTTGCAGAAATACCACGGATAGCTAAGTTCATTTTTGCCAGTTTGAAAGTCGTATTGGTGTATTCCTGGCCGTAAATTGAAACCTTCTTTTTATTACCGCTATGTGCTTCTACGAACTTGATGGACTGCACAAACATACCGCCCGAACCGCAACAAGGGTCATAAAGTATTCCATCGTAAGGCTCAAGCATTTCGGCAATCAGATTTACAATACACTTTGGTGTGTAGAACTCTCCTTTACCTTTTCCTTCTGCAAGAGCAAATTTACTAAGGAAATACTCATATACACGACCTATAATGTCGTTCTCTTTATCATCCGTATTGATACGATTAATTTCATCAAGCAAAGAAGCCAACTTTGCCGTATCAATATGTAAACGGGAGTAATAGTTATCCGGCAAAGCACCTTTCAGTGCCGGGTTGTTCTTTTCAATCGTATAAAGTGCCGTATCTATCTTCAGGGCAATATCGTCCTGCTTTGCATTTTCAATAATATACTTCCAACGGCTTTCTTCAGGAAGATAGAATACATTTTCCTGAGTATAAAACGGCTTCATATCCGCATACTTTTCGCCGTGCGTAGCAATAATCTTATTACGGCATTCCTCAAACTTGTCACTGGCAAATTTAAGGAAGAATAAGCTCAGAACAACGTGCTTATACTCCGCAGGTTCAACAGAACCTCTCAGTTTATCAGCACTTTTCCAAAGTGCTTCTTCCATTGATATTTCTTTCTTTGATTTAGCAGCCCTTGCCATTTATATATCCTCCGTTATTTTTCTAAATTATCAGGAATGATTTCCATAATATCATTCATCGTACAGTTAAGATGATTGCATATCTTCACAAGCACTTCTACTTGAACTGATTCATTTTTTCCGAGTTTTGCCATAGCGTTAGATGAAATTCCTGCTTCCGTACGAAGCTTCGTTTTGTTTAATCCCTTATCTATCATCAGTTTCCACAATTCATTGTATGAGACAGCCATATTAACCTCCCAATTTACTGTAATATAACTCATAAGTAACTAATATATAGTATATCATTTGAGTTTGTGAAATTCAACAGAATTACCCGAAATGAAATATAATATTTCATTTTTCAACTAAAAGATGACATTTGATGGAAAAGGCAAATGTCATCTCTTTTTTGTTTCCAAAAATATTTTTGAAAATAGGGTGTCCATTTACTCTTTCTCAGTTCAAACAAGTGAAGGGAGGTTTTAATATGCCAAGATTATCAAAAAAAGCAAGGCGGGAATGGAATTTCTTCATAAGTCCCAAGACAGGCAGACGCACCTACAATGACCTTTGTCGTAAATGCAGATACGAATGCAAACAAAGTTTCAAGGCGGTTATTGTTTTTTGTCCTAAATATCAGTCTAAAAGAAGTGTTAAAAACGCACCGAACAGCGATGAATTTAACGATTCAAGCTAAGCCGAAGAATGACACCTAACGAATT
>OBVC01000102.1_pt1 | contig 67909 bp, 73 predicted proteins | sample 1494991 | NCBI WGS metagenome assembly OBVC01 (sample SAMEA2579955, study PRJEB22360) | human gut metagenome
TTGTCTTGCCATAGTAAAAGGCCCTCCTAATGATATTTATTTTATCATAGAAGGACCTTATCGTAGTTAATTTTACAGAAAAAGTTTCACATTCTCAACTTAACCAGTCCAAGAAATCGTCCGCACGCCCCATCCCGTTTTTCAGCCTGCAAGGATTCGTCGGTAAATTCCCTCCATCTTTTCCTTTACAACGTCCGAGCAGAACAGCTCGCTTCTGTCTACATTTTTTTGTCCCAATTCTTCAAATTTATCAGGATGCTCCAGCAGATGATGTATGGCCTGACTATAGGCGTATGCGTCATCTGCTTTTTTTATCATGATTCCGCCGGAACAGATGCTCATGGAGCTATCCTGCGCCAGAATCTCTCCCATTAGATCCTGGCTCCCTCGGATATCGGAACAGATTATGGGCAGACCGCTGGCCATGGCTTCCAGCAGTGCCATGGGAAGGCCCTCCTGATAGGAGGGAAAGAGGAAAAGATCTGCTGCCTGCAGGATTTCCAGAATATCTTCTCTGTAACCGGCGAAAGTGATCATGTGGGAAATACCCATTTTTTCAGCCATTTCACGGAGATATGCATCCAGTTTTCCCTGGCCGCACAGAAGATAGTGGATGTTTGTTTCATCTTTTAGCTGGTTAAGGGCTTTGAGGATGGTTTCGTGGTTTTTGCGTTTAATCAGTTCTCCGGAGGAGAGAAGGATAATTTTATCGGAGGGAAGGCCAAGCTCGGCCTTCTTTTTTTTGATGTCTTCCCTGGTCGGATGGGGAATCCGGGAGGGATCGATCCCTACGCCGGGGATGTAGTCTGTATATCTGGCGTGAAAATCCTTTTTTGCTCTCTGGTAATCCTCATGGTTGATGCAGATCTGCTGATCTGTATACCGGGACAGAAATCGCTCCATAGGATAGTAGCAAAGCCAATTTACAGGCTTTGCGCCTTTGAAAAAGTGAAAACCATGGGCAGTATAGATTACGGGGCCTGTATGGGTCGCATGAGCGGCCAGGCGGGCCATGACTCCGCCCATGGGAGTATGGCAGTGCACCAGCTGGAAGGATTCCTTTTCCATAAGGCTGCATAGCTGGCGGTAGACCCTCAGATTGGCGGTTTTGAAAGGGCTTCGGACAAAGTCGATCTGATGACGTATGATACCGGTTCCATCCAGGCGGTGGTTGTCATTTCCGTAGGACGGCGTATTGTAGTTGGCGGCATAGTGGACTTCAAAGCCCATGTTCTGAAGGATACGGACGTTGTTCATTTCAAATTGTGGAACAAAGCCGCTGACAGTGGTGACCAGGAGGGCTTTTTTTGCAGCTGATATCATTCTTGAAATCCCTTTCTGTGCACGATAAAGATACCGTTTGATCGAACTTATTTGAAACCTGAGTGGATACTTTTCCATATGCCTGGCAGGTTCCGGGGAGTATTCTTTTTTATGGATGCCTGTTGTTCTGGGGATGCAATGTTCGATTGAATTTTCCAGAGAACTTGCTTCCCTGTTCGTGGATATCATATTACACGCAGCCATTATATCAACAGAGAGATAAAGAATCAATAATGAATCATATTTTCCTGCATATATAATCGCCTTTTTTGCGGCCAGAGTGCGTATCTGCTCACTTGCTTAGAAGATTCATGAACCTATAAGAAGTGCATTCTCGTTATGCCGTCAAAAATAAATCGAAAAATCCCTGGTGTCTGGAGAGAATCTGGGGTAATGCTCAAAGGACGTGAATATAAATGATTATCCTTTTGCTATTTATGTCGCTGAATTGACCATTTATGCGTTTTTTTCCATCCATCTCTGACGCCATAGTATACTGAATTCAGCAGATCTGCAAAGTATATATTCCATAATCAATAAGAATGGAAGAATAAGGAGATAAGGAGAAAAAGAAATGATTTCTGAAAATATTTTGGATAATGAAGAACTGGAAAATATTCTGCATAAGTTATTAGATGTGCAGTGCGAGGAAGAAGACGAAAGGGATAACAGAATAGAGGATGGAATCCGTAAGTGTCTGAAGGAGGAGGGAAAAGAACTTCTTAAACCATTTAATGGGGATGATTCTGTGGTTGCTTTGAGAAAGCTTTTGGATTTACAGCTTTCACGTCACAGATATGATCAGAACGTGCTGAAGGCATATATGGATATATATGGACGTTTGAAAAATGTGGTTTTGCCGTCCCCATGTGCTTTCATAGGTGATAAAAAGACTTCAGAAACAATATCAGACACACCCATGGATAGATATGGGCTTGCCACGAAGGTTTTATACCGTGCGATGAGTGTGGAAGAATATTTTGGTGTTGAAAGCAGAAGACAGCTTCCGTGTCAGGGAAATCCGTTCTCGATTGGAAAGGTATGGAAAGATAATCCTGATATGCTGTTAGATGGAAACCGATATGCGGTACTGGTAAAATTTGATTTACAGAAAACTCTCAGGGAACTTCTGAGGGAACATGGAGCCGTCATAGAAAAGAAATTTTCAGGGAGTGAAGGGGATGAAATGCTTAGGAATATGAATGTTCTTATAGATAATAAAAAGACAGAAGTTCACAATGTGCTGAAGAAGGAAGAAGATTGCATATCACTAAGGATGGGAAAAGGAAGGACTATGGGAGAATGTTATATTCCGGGAATGCAGAGCGCAGTGATGCACATGGAAGTGGTGGCCTATAATGCGTTGTATGTGACGAAAGAAGCCGTTAAAATCTATGCAGAGGGTGATAAGAAAAAGCATGGATTTCGTTATAATGAGCTAAATCATTATTGTAAGCTGCTGGAAAGTCACATGCAATATGATAATCCAGTTCTTATCAAGGCTCTTTGAGAGTTCTAATAAGAACAAGATGGCTCAGATGACAGGCTAAGGCTGCTGCAAAAGAAAAACAAAGCCTTCCGGGCTTTAAAGACGATACCAGGGGATGGTAAGGTCAGCTTGCAGGGAGAGATGGGGCCGTGGCCAGATTAAGTGTTCCCCTGCTCCATCATTCCCCGCAGCTTTTCTAATACCTTTCTATGCCGGTGATGCAGTGTGCTGAGTGCTACGCCGGTTTCCTTTGCAGCTTGTCTTAAGGACTGGTCATAGTAGTAGATGCGGCTTACTATGTCCAGTTCTTCCTTTTTTAACCCTTTCAAGGCGTTTTTCAGGTGAAAGCAGTCGATCCTGTTTTCTATGGTCTGTTCGATGCTGGGAACAGCAGGATCAGAGAAGAGATCGCAGCCGTTTGTTTCGTCGGTATCCAGGGCGTTGTAATAGACCGTCTTATTGTGGATATCAGATTCGCGAAAGTAGCGTTCTTTGCGCTGGCCCTGGCAGTATGCTTTGTAGATTTCTTCGGTTACGAAAACCGTTTCGTTATCAATGCGTATAAAGTATTTCATAACAGATTCCCCTTGATTTAATAATACAAACGTATGTTCTATGCTATATAAGATAGCACGATGGGAGGGGAATGTCAATAATAAAAGCAAACATTTGTTCTTCTTGCGGTGTAAAAATATTAGTCAGCTGTTTGATACCGAAGAAAAAGCCAGTTAGGATGCCAGGCAGTGAGGCGGATGAACCGGTATTTTTTGCCGTCTACGCACAAAAACCATCCATCCGCGCCGGATTTTCGTTTTTCTGATGTTTCCCATGTTAAGCTGGAATCGTGAAAAGAGAGATCCGGGCGCTCTGACGCCAGGTGTGCGGCCAGCAGGCAGCGGAGGCAGAGGGACGTCTGCACGGATCAAAAAGGAGTGAGCATACATTGAAGTTTAACATGGACAATGACAGGCAGTTTCTGGATGTGGTGGAGAAGAATGTGTCGAATCCCTATGTGAAGGAACGTCTGCGCAACCGTCTGGAGTGGTATATGATTTCAGCCAACCGATATCAGCGCCTTTATGAGCTGGCCACCTGTGTGGGAATCCTGGTTCCTACGGTAATCCTGCTGATGAATTCGGTGCCTTCGGAGGTGCTTCCCGATGAGCTGCGCCAGCTGTTTATTACGGCTTTTTCAGGGTTTTCCAGTGTGATCTGCGGTTTCAGCGGAAATTTCAGCTGGCATGAAAATATGGTGCAGTATCGGGTCAGTGCGGAACAGATTAAAAAGGAAACATCCCTGTATATGGAGGGTGTGGGGATGTACAGTGACAGATGCAGGCGAGACGGAATTTTCCTGAGAGTTCTGGAGGATCTGTCGGTGAAGGAGAACCGGCAGTGGCAGAAACGGGAGATCAGCCACAGCGGAAATAATAAGAATGCAAAGGAAGATGCATAGATGGAAATTTTAAAGGAAAAAAGAGAAAACAGACAGATTGTAAGCCTTAAGGGCCGTCTGGATGCAGTGTCAGGGCCTGAACTGGAGGCGGTGCTGCAGCAGGTGTTTGAGGAACGTACAAAGGATGACTGGAAGGAACTGGAGATCTGCTGCAGGGATATGGATTATATTTCTTCGGCGGGCCTGAGAGTGCTTCTGGCGGCCAGGAGAGCTGCGGACGGCTATGGCTGTAAGCTGATGATGACAAAGGTAAATAAGTTCGTGATGAATATTCTGCAGATGACGGGATTTACACAGATTCTGGATATCAGAGGAGGTGAAATCTAATGGAGCGTATGCCGGTGCTGGAGGAACTGATTGCCTCTGGAGGGAGTAAGGAGGATCTGGTGGTCCTGCATATCAATCACTGCATGGACAATTCATTTTACTTTAACAGGCAGTTGGAAAAGACGGGCGCCAGAGTGATTTTTGTGGCGGCGCCCTATAATGACCGCAGGGCGGGCTGCGAGGGAGAGGAGGTCTGCTACCGCGCGGCGGAAATGGAGAACGGTTTTCGGATTGTACGCTTCCAGAGAGGCACGGACGGACACGAAAGCTGGGAGAAATGTCTGCCGGAAACGGAGTTTGCAGGCGCTGTGCGGGCCATGATCGATGAGGCGCTTAAAAGGGATGTCCTTCCCCTGGTTAAGGAGGGGAAACGGTGGCTTTTGCTGGAGGACGGAGGATATCATTATCCGGTGCTGAACGCATTTTTTGAGGAGTATCCTGATATGAAGCGCACATTTTTGGGCTGTGTGGAACAGACGATGTCCGGCACCCACAATGCTCTGGCGGCCAGCCCGGACTATCCGGTGCTCAGCGCGGCGGGCCAGGCGGCCAGAGGGCACAGAAAGACGGATCTTATGGATCCAGGGGAGTATCCTGCCGATCTGGTGATCCGCGGGGAACGTATTTGTCTGCCTTTGATTGCAGGGCTTATCCGGCTGGCAGACGAGCTGGATCTGTGCTGTGAGAGAAGCGGCTTTTTGGGACGGGCCGGGAGAGCGGTGAACGATCCCTACAGCCACCTTGTGTGGAGAACTCATGGAACGGTGAAACGTCTGGATATTCAGGCAGAGGAGTTTGTGATTGTGGAGGAAGGCGCAGATGAGGAAACGCACCGGGAACTGCAGAAATGGGCAGGGAAGCTACAGGCAGTGTCGGATGAGGTCTGGATGGCTGTGGAACAGAGAACCGCCTTTTTTCTTCCAAAACGCGGTGTGAGGATAATGCGGGAACCTGGTCTGCCGGTATAGACTGCCATCGACGGCAGATTTCTGGCCATTTGCGCCATATGGATTCCATCTTCTGCTTTTTGTTGTAAAATGGAATCACAGTCAGGGAAATGACTGAAACAATGAAAATTTTCCCCCAAGGCGGCTGCCTCGGTCTGTGAAGGCCAATGGGAGCGGGAAACGCTGGGGAGTATATTGCGAAAAGGAGACAAAGACATGACAAATAACTCATTAAAAGCATCCATTGGAATTAATTTTTCACTGATCGGAACGAATCTTAAGGCCATTTATGAGAAGAACGGCGCGGATTATGCGATCTTGCTGGCCCCTGCGGAGCAGGCGGATAATCAGGGGGTTTCCATTCAGGAGCTGATCGATGATATTAAGTCCATGACAAGTAAGGTGACAGAGGGACAGAGTGTGGATACCGGCCAGCTGGAGACGGCCATGACCTCTGCGGCGGCTGACAGCAGCTCCGGCACATCCATAAAGCCGGAGGATATAAGGATCCGTCTGCAGATGGCGTATCTGTATATCAATAAAACAGCGGCACAGTCGGATCTGGAGTATGCCTTCCAGCTGGAGGTGCTGACAGAAGGGCTGGTTCCAGAGGCGATTAAGAGTATTGTGGATGTAAAAAGTCTGTCAGTGGGCGTATGGAATACGGACCGGAAAATGATTCTGGATAAGATGTCCTTAACCACGGTGGCTGAGTACCTGGGAATTCCGGCACAGACGGGCGGCGCATCAAAGCAGTGATTCCTGTGCCGCTGCCGCGGCGCGTGGCCTGAGATACGGGGAGGGAATAAGGAATGAAACAGGAACAGATATCATTTGCACTGGCGGCAGAGGGAGAGGTGGCCCGGTGTCCGGCCAGAATCGTGCTGGGATACCAGGACGGTGGCCTTTTGTGGGCCGGGGAGATACGGACGGAAAACAGGCCGTTCTCTCAGATATTAACTGCCTTCAGCAAAGAGGCCGGGGAGCGCTGCGGGTCCTATGCAGATGAACTTCTTCCTGCGTCTCCCCAGGCCCTCATCCTTTCTTATGAAAAAGACATGAGTGTTCTGGCGGTTACAGATGAAAATGCCTGGCTGAAGGCGGCGGCAGGAAGAGGAAGCGCGGCTGTGGTCTTTGCCTTTGATGCAGGAAAGGAGGAGAAAGAGGATGCCTCTGGACTGCTGCAGGCGGCCAGAGGGCTGGGGGATATGTTTGGAATCCGGCGCTTTTACTTTTTTGGCAGGTATAAAACGGGGATTCTTCTTAGAGAGCTTTTGCCTCCGGGTGAGGAGAACCAGGCGCTTCCGGCCAGAATAGACAGCTGCAGTCTGCTTTTATGGAGCAGGCTGTCCTTTGAGGGAGACAGTGCCTTTGCCGCTGCGGTACGCACGCTGTTTGGCCTGAAACAGGCAGAGCTTTTTATCGGGGCAGAGGATGGAGGCTGTATGGGAATGGTATCCATTCCGGCCTTTAAAACGACTTTTATGGAAAGCAGGGACTTATATATTCTGGCAGTTTTAAAGGGGCGTCAGGCGGCGCTGGAGCTTCATGGAAGCTTTCGGTTTGCCTTTTTGCCGGAGGTTGTATTTTCCGTGGCCTGTGCCGTTGGAACGGCGCGCTTTAACATAGAGGCCATGGCGGAAATGAAAGAGCCGCAGCCCCTGTTTGGCCCGTTTTCCATCGGAGATACCTGCCTGTCCGTTGGTTTTGACGGGGAGCCGACCTTTGCGCTCTTTGCCAATCTCTATCTGAGAAAGCTTCATCTGTTTGGAGCAGTTATGCTGGGAGTAACGGGACCGGTGGTAAATCCAAAGCTTCTGTCAGCAGCAGTCAGCGATCTTTCCATTCCTGTTTTGGTGGAAAACGTTCTGGGGTTTACCTTTCCCGGACTGGAGACCATTGATTTTATCCGTCTGTCTGGCCTTCCCTTCCAGGAAATGGAACCCTTTAAGAGGGAAACGCTTGAGGATCCGCAGGTGTCGGCTCTGGCGGGCGCATTTAACCGTCAGATCCATGACGCCAGCCTGGCGCTGGATGAAAGCCAGGTAAAGGCGTACCCCTTCGGCGGGGGCGTAAGCCTGGTGGATCAGAAGAGGATGCGCCATTATTATATCAGAGAAAACGGCTGTATTCAGCTGGCAGCGCAGTTTTATTATGCAGGTGTAGATACGAATCTGGGAAATTTTACCATTCAGAAAGGTGTTTTCATATGCAGTGTAATTGAACTGTTCGGTGTCAGGATGGAGACGCTGTTCTCACTGCGCGAAGGGGAGGGAGTTCTGGCCTATGCCTGTATTCCAGCCATAGATCTGGGATTTTTAAAGCTGGGGCCTTCTCAGGCCGGGCAGGAGACGAAGGACACGTTTCCGATTCCCGTGGACAGTTTGCTTTGCCAGTTTATGGGAAATCAGCAGAAGGGGGTCGTATTCTTTCTTTCTGCGGGAAAACGTGATGTGACATTTTACCTGGACGGCAGGGTAGAGCTGCTTTCATTTCTCTTTTTCGAGACAAGGGTAATCTTCTGCAAAGGTTTTGTATCCATTGATGTGGGGTTTCGCTGGCTGAAGATTTTTGACGTAAGCTTTCATCTGAAGGTGGATTACAGAAGCTTTCAGACAGGAGGCTTTGAATTTAAGCTGGTGATTGACGCTTCAAGTCTGGCAGAAAAATTAAAATCGGTGCAGGAAAATATCAATAAGGCCATTGAACGGTGCCGCCAGAAGATTACACAGGCTGCAAAGGAGATTGACCGCGCTCAGTCCCATGTAAATGGGCTTTACGGCCAGATCGATTCCCTGAACCGCAGGATTGACCAGTGCAAACGGGATATAAGCAATGCGAAATGGTGGAAAAGGGCGTTTGTGGCCATTGCCAAGGGAGTGGAGATCGGAGCGTATGAAGTGGCAAAGGCAGGGATCTACGCTGCCATCGGCGTAGCGACAGCGGCTCTTCAGGTGGCAAAGAAGGCGGTGCAGCTGGCAGGCGTGGTAGGCGAGAGCGTTATGAAGGCAGTCAATGCGGTGATTCAGGGGGCAATGTCATTTTTCTATATCAACCGTCTGGAGCTGTATGGGAAGGCCTCTGTCAGTGAAAAGACATTCAGGGCCTCTGTTGAGTTTGTGGCTCTGGGAAAGACGTACCGGTATGAAACCACGTTCAACCGTGGGGACCTGGAGGCGGACGCGGCCCAAACTGTGTCAGAGGACATGAATGGAAGGCTGAAAAATGATCTGGATCATATGGAGGATGGAGCCTTCCGAAGCAACCGGACCCGGTATAAGCATGAGAATTATACCATTGCGCAGCAGTGCAAAAGGCTTCAGGGGGCAAGAGGACAGCTTACCTCCTTGACGGAGCTTTTAAAAGCTATGGAGGAGGCATATATTGAGGAATTTCATGAGCCTATGGCTGATTTTGACCAGATCAACCGGGAGTACCTGAATGCCCTGGACTGTGTGAGCGGAATTTTAAAAACCGGAGGCCAGGCGGGAGACGTAGGAGCGCTTTCTCAGGCAATGGGAGGGCTGAAACGTTCCGTAAAGGCCAGGGAGAAGAAGGGCGTATTCAGGGATGACCAGATGCAGGAAATGAAGTCTGTCATCCGGGAATATGATGAGGCGAAGCTGCTCTTTGATCAGGTGAAGGAGAGTATGGCTGCGGTAGAAAAACAGAGATCCCGGATGCTTGCGTATGCCGGGCTTCAGAGAAAAAAAACGGGGGAAATGAAAAACCGTCAGCTGATGGCAGGCAGCCCAGGGAGCATGGAGCGGGTATTAAACCGCACCGAGGAGGCTCTTTATAAAAGCTTTCCTGTGGACCGCAGCGGGAAGGATTATATTAACCCTTCCAGGGAACAGGCCATTCATCAGTATCTGGATGAGGCCAGACAGGAGTTTCATGCCAGCCCGTCTCAGGGGCTTCAGGTGATGAGAAGCAGAAGCAGGAAGGGAATGTATGAGAAACGATTATGATAAAACAGGAGTCCATGGGCCGCATCGGGCGCAGCCCAAAGAGACAGATAAAGGAGATTTGAAAGATGGATAAGAAAAAATTGCGGATCAAGGGTTCGGGGATTGCAGGAACCCTGGGAGCCATACTGGCCGGGACCGCTTTGTTTACCATAAGCGGTTCCGCCCGCCAGGGAACCCTGGTACAGCAATATGAGGCGGGCGCCCCGCCAGCGGAGTACACGGTGATGGTGTATATGAATGGCAGCGACCTGGAGGAGGACTGTGGTGCGGCTACGGCGGATATCACAGAGATGATCCGCGCGCTGGACGGGATGAAGGAAGAAAGATCCGCCTTCGCTTAATCTTGTGGTGGAGATGGGAGGCGCTGCCTCCTGGCAGCTTCCACAGATGCAGGGAGAGGGGCATGAATACAGCCGTTTTCGCCTGACGGACCAGGGGGTGGAGGACATGGAATATATGTCTCTGCGCAATATGGGAGAGCCGGAGACGCTGACGGATTTTATCAACTTTGCCAGTCAGACCTACCCAGCCAGCCACTATGGCCTTGTGCTGTGGAATCATGGTGCAGGCCCGGTAGAGGGCTATGGGAGCGACAGCAATTTTGACGGTGACAGCCTGACCTTATCAGAGCTCAGACAGGCAGTCAGCACCTCGTTCAGAGGACAGGAGGGCTTTGATTTTGTCTCCTTTGATGCCTGCCTGATGGGCGGGATAGAAACGGCGGCCTGTCTGGACGGAATGGCTGATTACGTCATTGCCTCCCCGGAACTGGAGCCTCAGGACGGCCTGGATTATGGCTGGCTGACGGTATTTGGGGATGAGGAATTTGGAAAAACGGAGCCTGTGGGAAAGATGGCAGGAGAGGCGATCCTGGATTCCTATGAAAACTGGTATCAGGAAAAGGGGCAGGATGTGCCGGTAACAATGACGCTGATAGATATGGAGGCTTATGACAGCTTTCACGAGGCATTTCACCCGTTTCTGGCAGCACTTCCCCCGGATCAGCGAGAGGAGCTGTTTGAAAAGCTGGGGCGGGAGCGCCAGAGCCTGCGGGTCTTTGGAAGCCGACGGGCAGACACATTTTCGGAAATGGTGGATCTGATGGATCTGATGGATGCCTGCCGCATGGTTCCAGAGCAGGATGCCCTTTATATGGAGCTGCAGGACGCTGTTAAAAGGCTGGCGGCAGATACGGCAGCCTCAGGCAAAATGGAGGATACCAGCGGACTTTCCATTTACCTGCCAAGCGGCTCAAACGTGCAGCTGGAAGAGGATATGGGGATTTATGAGCACGCGGGATTCTGCAGCGCCTATCAGGAACTAATGATGGATTATGCAGCTTACCTGGCTTATGATGAGGAAATTTTCTGGGAAAATGTGGAAAATGGCAAAGATGGAACGGTGTGTCTGGAAATCTCCCCGGAGGAGCTTACGGAGGTGGCAGGAGCGTATCTGGCTGTGTTCTGCGACAGCGGAAAAGGAACGGATTATTATATGCTCAGTACCGACAGTGATGTGGAGATCCGGGCGGACGGAAAGCTGCAGGCCGTGCCGGAGAAGTCCTACCCTGGCCTGAAGGGAGAAATCCTGTGCCTGATCGAGACCATAAACCTGGAGTCCTATACGGAATACATGGCTCCCATCCTGTATAACGGGAGGCTGTGCACCATGGAGATCAGCTTTGATGACGAGCATGAGGACGGGGAAATCCGCTCGATTGTTCTTGTGGAGAATTCCAGACAGGGGACAAAGGAGGTCTATACACTGAAGGAGGGCGACAGGATCTGTCCGCTGTATCCGTTTGCAGCCATGGAGGAGGCTTCAGAAACCTCTCAGACAGAAAATATGCCCGCAGATGCAGAGATTGATCTGGATAAGCATTACTACAGAGGGAAAGAGATTGTAATGGAAACACCGGAGGATATGAGGCTGGAACTGGTTGAGCCTGAGACAGACCGCTGTGTCTATGGATATATGCTGGTGGATCTGCGTCAGAAGATATATTTTACAGAATTTACAGAACTTTAGGATATCAGGAGGAAAATATACACATGAATAATAAATGCACAGAAATCAACAACACAGAGAGAGAGTTAAAAGGCTGGGTAAAGGAGGAAGGCGGACTGCGTTTTTATCTGGAACCGGGGCATTGGGTGACAGACGACTGGTATCAGGATGAGGGAAAACGGTACTGGTTTAACAACGCAGGCTATGCCGTTCGGGAGGTATGGTATTTCTATAAGGAAAACTGGTACTATTTTGGAACGGACTATGCCATGGTGAAGGGCGTGCAGGTCATTGAAGGAAAGGCATATGTTTTTGATGAAAACGGGGCCATGGTGAAGGAAGGAACAGCTCTAAGGGGAACTGTGGGCGAGAAAGGCGTTCTTATGCTGGAGGGGATCCCTCAGGGAGAAGCGCCGGGATCCGGACCGAAACTGGCTGCAGACCTGACCGCGGTGGGAGCGGAGCAGAAGGCGCAGAAGGAATCCGGGGAAAAGCAGCCGGTAACAGACGGCGCCCAGACAGCGGGGCCAACCTCCATTTCCGACCGCGGAATCGCTCTCATTAAAGAGTTTGAAGGCTGCCGCCTTACAGCCTACCTCTGTGCGGCCGGGATCCCTACCATCGGCTATGGCCATACGGCCGGAGTTGTGATGGGAACGTCCATTGATCAGGCCCAGGCAGAGGAACTGCTCAGAAAGGATCTGAGGAAATTCGAGCAGGGGGTCCTTGGCTGCCTGTCCCATCCGGTGACCCAGAGCCAGTTTGACGCCCTTGTAAGCTTTGCCTACAACCTGGGAGTCGGAGCATTGAAAAAGAGTACGCTGATAAAGTTTCTCAACGCAGGGCAGACACAGGCCGCGGCAGGAGAATTTCTTAAATGGAACAGGGCCGGAGGCAGGGTTCTGAACGGGCTGACCAGAAGACGGCAGAGGGAAAAGGAACTGTTTTTATCCTGAGACAGGAGGGGATAGGCTGCAATGGTGTTATAAATAAAAAGAGGCGTCCTGCCGGTGAAATTGCCCGGCAGGGCGTCTCTTTTTCAGTAGAATGAAATGCAAGGAGCAGGCAGTGGCAGACATCATCCCCCATGGTTTAGTTTATGAAAAACCTCTCCCTTCATCCTGCGGAAGCAGCAGCAGCTTAGCCCGCGGGGCAGGTTAAGAATTCCGGATCCCGGTTCCGCTGTTTGAATGCGGGTCAGATTCACAATAGCAGATGCCCGCACCTGACAGAAATCCTGGTTCAGTTCCCTTAGAAGTTCCTGGATAGAGGCGCGAACGGAATATTCCCCAAAGGTGCACCAGATTTTTGAAAAATGGCTTCCTTTTTCCGTCTCAATCATGCAGATGTCTTTATAGGGGATCCGAAGCTCCTGCCCGCAGCTGCGGATCATAAGAGTCTGTTCCAGGCTTGAGATCCGACGGGTGAGGAAGGAAATGAGGTTTTTGCACTGACGGTCCAGGTCATCCTCCTCCGGGTGAATGTAGCCCGCGATCCCGCGCAGAATCCTCTGCTGCAGAAGCTCGCCGGCCCTGCGGTAGTCCCTGCTCACAAGGCAGACCATGATATGGCTGTTGGCTTCGGTCATATATTTCACATCCAGAAGCCAGTTTTCACAGGTGTCACCGTCCAGAAATATAAGCCACCACTCCTTCGGGTTCCTGGCCGCCTTTAGTACCTGACCAGGCGAAAGGGGATGAAAGGAGTAGTGCTCTGCAAAACGCTGCCCTTTGACTGTGCAGGCCTGCTCTGCGGCCTGATAGAGCCTGTGAAACAGGCCGTTGTCTTTGGTTATGATTCCAATATTCACAGTTGTCCCCTCCTCTCTGCCGGAAGAAAGCCGGCCATCATAAGAGCGCACTGTTTCCAGAGAAGGGCTGTCTGCGGGCTGTCCATTTCCCTTATATAGGCAGCTGCCGTTTTCTGGTCTGAATAGACGGCTTCGCTGAGAAAAAACAGATCCCGCAGTCCTTTATCCATGGCCTCCTCCAGCAGCTCTAAGAACGTAAGCAGCCGGTTCAGGTAACATTCTTCCCCCCGCAGTCCGGGGTCTGCAAGGCTTTGCCTGTCCGCCCGGAGCCTCTCGTCCGCTGTCTGCAGGCATCCGAGACAGCGGTGGCGGAACAGCTCCAGAAACATAAAAAATTCTGTCAGCTGGGCCTGTGCGGGGAGATACATTCCCATTCTGCGGGAAACATCATAAAACCGGGGGCTATGTTCTGTCCTTAACGCTTCTTTAAAGGGCAGAATACGGTTTTTGGAGGTGTCGCCCCAGTTCTCAAGCCGCCGCTTTGCCTCCTGGGCCAGGGGGAAGATCTGTTCTGTCAATTCCGTCTTCAGCTTCATATCTTTTTTTAAATATAAATAAAACTCCTCAAAATCGTCCTCTTTTATATAAGGAATCCGAACCAGAGAAAATAGGTGTCTGATCTGTAATGTATACATAAATGTAAAATCACTCCTTCGTCCTTTTGTTTAAGGGGATATTCCCCTCACCCCTTATCCGACAAAGGGAACGTGTGTTCGATAAAATTTCGTTACGTATCATTGATAGCAGGCTGGACGCCTGGTGAATATCCCGCCGTTTCCCGTCTATACTTTCACTATCACCTCAGGAAAGGATGTACAAATGTATGAGGCTTCCAAAACATATCGGGATTATTCCTGACGGCAACCGCCGCTGGGCGGTAAGAGAGGGAATGGAAAAAGCAGAAGGCTATGACCATGGGATTTCTCCGGGAATGGAGCTGTATCGGATGTGCTGTGAAATGGGGATCGAAGAGATGACCTTTTACGGCTTTACTGTGGATAATACAAAACGCCCCTCTGCTCAGCGCCAGGCATTTACAAAGGCCTGTGTGGCTGCGGTAGAGGAGCTTTCAAGGGAGGATGCCAGCCTTCTGGTGCTTGGGAACACGAATTCTGCTGTATTTCCGGCAGAACTTCTTCCATACACCACCCGTCATGATTTCGGGAAAGGAGGCATGAAGATCAATTTTCTTGTCAATTACAGCTGGCAGTGGGATCTGGGACTGAAAAACGGAATCATCGGCCCCTTCCTTAAAACAAAAGAAGTGCCGCGGATCGACCTGATCATCCGCTGGGGCGGAAGGAGCCGCCTTTCAGGCTTTCTGCCGGTGCAGTCGGTCTACTCAGATCTGTATGTGGTGGAGGACTACTGGCCGGATTTTAAGCGGGAGCACGTAGAGGCGGCGCTTGCGTGGTATGATGCTCAGGATGTGACGCTGGGCGGGTAAGGGGACGCCCGGCGCTTATCCGATGGTATAAAGCAGTTCATCCGGTTCATGGTAATTCCACCCCTTGTCATTGAAAGGGAGGGGATTCGTATCGCCTTTGAGTTCTCAGCCGGCAGCGTCTGCCAGGCGGCAGAAATCTCCGTCTTTGGGAGGAAAGTACGGAAAAATCAGTCAAAAAGAGATCCGACCAGCATTTTCAGCATGGAGTCCGCTGTGCGGATACGCAGTTCGTTGGTCCCGCAGCACTGGATGGTAGTGGCCATCAGAGTGTCCTTTAACTCCGGCTCGCAGATGCTGACCATGTTGGCGCAGGATTCCACAATGGCGCTCATACGTCCCGCTTTCTCGATAATACGGGAAATATGATCCTCGGTGAGCCAAAGGGAAAACTGGGTGAGCGGTTCTCCGGGAAGAGCGGTCCACTCTGCCTTTGAAAATCCGTAGGTTTCTTTGAGACTGTTCATCAGTTGATTCATATCCATTTCATACTCCTCATTCGTGTAAAATCCGGCCTTTGAAAGGCCGGCTTACACTACTATATGACATACAGGGGGATATTTCAAGTGAAAACAGGCAAAATATTTGACGGCTTAAGCGTGTCCCGGCTTTTATCCTTTGCCTCCGTAAACGCATGGTTATAAAAGGTGAGCCTACTTTCCGGTCTGCTCCGCCTTTTTCTGTTCCCGGATCATTTCCCATATGGTGTCGTGCATCCATTTGATGGTGTCGCTTAAGACCTTATTTTCCGTATCCAGGCGCATGATTTCCATATTCATCTCCGCTATGATCTCACGGCTGTTGTATTTTTTATGGGGTTCAGTGAGACGCTCCATCAGGGATGGATTGTGCTTTAAAATCTCATTTCCCAGATAATCGTCCCGCTCCTGGCAGCTCATGTCCATAAATTCTTTATAATGCATCCGTACCATATGCATGGTTTCCTGGGAATGGCATCTGGGGCACTGCGGGTGGCGGGATGTCTGGTAATAAGCATAGTACCCGCATCTGGGGCAGTAAAAAGCAGCAAGTTCTCTCATCTGTATCCTCCATGTTCTGACCAAACTTATCCGGTCTATAATAAATAACGCATGAGAACGTAAAATATACCACATTTTTTTGATTTATTTTAAAATAGTCATAGTGCACAAAAAAACTAATATAAGTTGTGCAATATGATGAATGAAATATGTAAAATGACCTGACAGACTTACAAAAAATGTAAAAGACTGTCAGGCCAGTGTAACACGCAATGTCTCTTTTGTAAATGGAATCCGCGGTTTGTTACCAAAATTGTAACTGTACGGCAAATGGCTGCGCTGCATCCCGGCATCTGCTCCCGGCTGCCCTGTAATTTGTTATTATAGAAGAAACGGATGAGATGGCAGCCGGGAAACAGGAAGCGCTGCCGCCGCGAAGCTGTAACATGGCGCGGTATTTGTGCAGGAAGGATACGCCTGCTTTTATGCGGGGATTACTGGATCACGCCGCTTGTGTTTACGGTCCAGACGGTGTCATTTTCGTCTGTAAAATCCTTATATCCGGCTCCAAGCTCCGGCCTGGAATTGGATTTGGAACTGGAACCCGCCTTCTGGATGGCTCCGTTTGCGTTGATCAGATAGCGGGTGCCGTCTAACTCGGCAGGGGCAAGACGAAGGTCGGGGTCGGCCTCTGCACGCAGTCCCTGGATATAGAGAGTGTTATCTTTGATGCCGTGGTATCCCTGGCCCTTTTTGGAGCCGTCGGTGTGGAAGAACCAGTTCTGGGTCTCTCCAAGATCCTCATCATAGATAACCTGCTTGCCGGTTTTCATCACGCCTTCCCCGTCAAAGTAGAAATTAGCCGCAGCGCCGTCGCCGATGTTTACGGACTGTTTGCCGGTCTGCATCTCACCTCTGGTGTTGAAGGCGTATTTCTTGGAATCAATGGTGAAAAGCTCTAAGCCGCTTTCTGCGTGATAGGGAGCGCCGTTTTTAAAGTAGAACTTATAAACCTCGGCCTCCTCGCTGATGCCCTCAGCGCCTTCGATGGTTCTCCAGCCGGAAGCGCGCTTGCCGTCTTCGTCATAATACTGATAGGAAGCGATGGCGGGAATTTCTGCCTTTGCTGCCTCAGAGCCGGTAGCGGTATCAGCCGTTTCCTGTGCGGGAAGCTTAAACCATCCGGTCTGCATCTTTCCGTCTACAAAGGTGTAGTAGGAGCCGTCGATCTTCTTGTCGATCTCATTTTCAATGCGCTTTCCGCTGTTGTCGAAATAGTACCAGGACTCAATGATCTCCGGGTCGTCTGTCTCTTCCTCCAGGAGCACCCAGCCGGTCTTGCGGCTTCCGTCCTCGCCCAGATAGTAGTTATGGCCGTCCACCTCAATGGATCCGGTCTCCATGATGGAGTCCTCATTGAAATAATACCACTGGCCGTTGATGGAGGCCCAGGTGGAAGTCAGGGCTCTTCCGTCTCTTCCATAGTAATAATAAAGAAATTCGGGAGCGTCCTCCTCGGACCAGAAATCCTCATTTTCAATGGAAACCCATTCCATGGAAACGCGCTTTCCATCTTCATCTACATAGTATTCGTCGACCTGCGCAGAGGTGGCGCGGATGCCGTCAGAATCCAGGTAATACCAGTCATCGCCGGATTTCTTCCAGGTGTCCGTCAGGGGCTCCCCGTAGGAATCGTAATAGTACCAGTTGCCGTTTTCCTGGGCCCAGCCTGCATTCTTTGCGTAAGCCGGGAAGGACAGCGCTGCAGTCAGGACTGCGGTGGATAATACAGCCAGAAACTTGATCTGTTTTTTCATAATAAATGTCTCTCCTTTTGAAATATGTGAGTCGGCCGAACATCCGTCGTTGCATTACGAGGCTCATTATAGCGGGTGAGAGGGGAGATTTCCAGTGAGGCTTACTGGAAAGGCTGGAAGGTCTTTCCCGCAGGCCGGGGACCCCTGCGGGGATACGGGGAAAGCCGGGCAGGAAAATGGTAGTAGGCTTTTTAAGGGTTTTATGATATACTCACCATATGTTTCAGAACGTATTTAAAAACGATGTATGCGTTCGCGGCATTTTTGTCTGCAGAAGCCGGAGGGGAACGCCTGGGCGCGTCACTGTTTAAAAAGGCGCAAAGCGCCGCAGCAAAGGAGAAGATGTATGAGGATAAAGGTTTCAAATTATATTTCGGGAAAACTCACAGAGGCTGGGATCCATCAGGCATTTATGGTAACCGGAGGCGGAGCCATGCACTTAGATGACGCTCTGGGCCATCAGGAGGGCCTTCACTGCATCTACAACCACCATGAGCAGGCCTGTGCCATCGCGGCAGAGGCCTATGCCCGGATCCACAATGAGATCGCGGCTCTCTGCGTTACCACCGGCCCCGGAGGCACTAACGCCATCACCGGAGTGCTGGGAGGCTGGCTGGATTCCATTCCCATGCTGGTACTTTCCGGTCAGGTGCGCTATGACACCACCGCCCGCTGGTCAGGCACCGGGATCCGGGCCATGGGTGATCAAGAATTTGACATCTGTAAATCCATTGACTGTATGACAAAGTATTCAGAAATGGTGATTGATCCCATGCGGATCCGCTACTGCCTGGAAAAGGCGCTGTATCTGGCCGTATCCGGCCGTCCCGGCCCCTGCTGGCTGGACATCCCATTAAACGTCCAGGGGGCGTTTGTGGAGACGGAGGATCTCATCGGCTTTGATCCCGAGGATTACGAAAGGGGAGGAGACGGCTGGGCCGGGAGTGGAACGGTTCATGGAATCCCTGAGGATGAGGCGGGAAAGGGTGAGAAGCGTCAGATTCTTCCCGGCCGGGTGACGGCCCAGACCGCACGGGAGATCCTCTCAAGGATCCGGGCTGCGAGACGTCCGGTGATCAATGCCGGAAACGGGATCCGTATTGCCGGGGCACATGATATTTTCATGAAGGTGGCCGAAAAGCTGGGGATTCCCGTGATCACAGGCTGGGACAGCGAGGACTGTATTTGGGATGCGCATCCCCTGTATACAGGCCGCGCCGGGAACATGGGCGACCGGGCCGGAAATTTTGCGGTTCAAAACAGCGATCTGGTGCTGTCGATCGGCAGCCGCTTGAGCATCCGCCAGGTGGGATATAATTATAAGACCTGGGCCAGAGCCGCCTTTGTAATTGTAAATGATGTTGACTGCGAGGAGCTTAAAAAGCCCTCTGTCCATGTGGATATGGCTGTTCACGCAGACGCCGGAGATCTTCTGGAGCGGCTGGACGCGGAGCTGGATGCCATTTTTGCGGAGGAGGGAGAGAAACTGCCGGAAAGTATCAGCCGGCCGGGGCTAAAACAGCTCTTTGAGGGCGGAGAAGGCCTTCCGGGCATGAACTGGAGCGAAACCTGCCGGATGTGGAAGGAGACGTATCCGGTAGTGCAGCCAAAGCATTGGGCGTCCGGTGAGATGGAACCGGCCAATGTGTATGCGGCCATTGAGGCTATCAGCAGCCGTTTAAAGGAAAACCAGATCACCGTAGTGGGAAATGGCTCTGCCTGCGTGGTAGGGGGCCATGGATATGTGATCAAAAAAGGGCAGAGATTTATCACCAATTCCGCTGTTGCGGCCATGGGCTATGACCTTCCTGCGGCCATCGGGGCCTGGACGGCGTCCAGAGAGAACCATTTCTACAGCCAGGGCACAGACCGTGGGGGGGAGGATCTGGTTCTGGTGACAGGGGACGGAAGCATCCAGATGAACCTTCAGGAACTGCAGACCATCATCCATCATAAAATGGGCATCAAGATTTTTCTCATCAATAACGGAGGATATCACTCCATCCGCCAGACACAGAAGAATTTCTTCGGCGAGCCCCTCATTGGCATCGGAGTGGACAGCGGGGACTTAAGCTTCCCGGATATGGAGAAGCTGGCGGCGGCTTACGGATACCCTTATGTGAAGGCGGAGCACAATAGAGAACTGGCAGAAGCGGTGGAAAAGACGCTGAATACAGAGGGGCCGGTGATCTGCGAGATCTTCGTGTCCATGGATCAGAATTTCGAGCCGAAATCCTCGGCCAAGAGACTGCCGGACGGAACGCTGGTATCTCCGCCGTTAGAAGATATGGCTCCATTCCTTTCGGATGAGGAGATGGACCGGAATATGATTATTCCCAGAATAAGGGAATAGCAGTGAAAGGAGACAGCCGTATGGCAGTGATTGTCACAGGAGCCACCAGCTTTATCGGAAAGGCGGCCGTAGAGGAATGTTTAAGACAGGGACATAAGGTATATGCAGTGGCAAGGCCGGGATCAGCCGGAATAGAAAGGTTAAGGGCGATAAAGGCCGGGAACGGGGCAGAGGATCCGGCCGGAGCGGGGGACGGCAAGCTGAAGCTTCTGGAGTGCAGTCTGCAGGAGATCGAAACATTACAGTCCCTTTCCATCCCCGACGCCTCCGCCTGGCTGCATCTGGGATGGGAGGGAGCGGGGAGCGCCAACCGCCAGGATCCCACCCTTCAGGCAAAAAATATCGGTTATGCCATTTCAGCCCTTAAGACGGCCGCCGCCCTGGGCTGCACCCGTTTCCTCTTCTCCGGCTCTCAGGCCGAATACGGGATCTGCCATTCTCCTATGAAGGAGGATCAGCCCTGCCATCCCGTATCAGAATACGGCAAGGACAAGGTGCTGGTGTGGGAACAGGCAAAGGAACTGTCCGTGCAGCTTCGCATCGATTATATCCACACCCGCATTTTCAGCGTATACGGTCCCGGCGATCATCCCTGGTCGCTGATTTCTGCCTGCCTGGATACCTTTTTAAAGGGCGGCCATATGGAAATGGGGCCATGCACCCAGCAGTGGAATTTCCTTTATGTCACTGAGGCAGCGGCTCTTCTGACAAAACTTCTTCTTGGCAAAGCCCCGGCCGGCGTGTATAATGTGGCGGGGGATGACACCCGCCCTCTGCGGGATTATATAGAAGAACTGCACCGTCTCTGCGGCAGTCAGGGCACTTATCATTTTGGAGACAGGCCCCCTAACGCAGAGGGAATGGTATCGCTGATGCCGGATCTTTCCAGACTGAAAGAGGTCACCGGCTTTACCCAGCAGATCCCGTTTGCAGAAGGGATCCGTCGACTGGTGCAGGAGAAGGAAGGAGAATATAGATGAAACGTTGTATCGCCTGCGGTGCGCCACTCTGGGAGACACCGCTTCTAACCCTGGACAATATGCCTGCGTCCGCCCAGCATATGCCGGATAAAGATCATGTAGATAAAGATCAGGGCCTGACGCTGGATCTGTGCCAGTGTATGGGCTGCGGCCTGGTGCAGTTTGACTGTGAGCCTGTGGATTACTACCGGGATGTGATCCGGGCCGGCGGATATTCCACCACCATGGCAGAGCTCCGCAGAAAGCAGTACAGCCACCTGATTGATACCTATCACCTTGAGGGAAAGCGATTTATCGAGGTTGGCTGCGGTCAGGGGGAATTTTTAAAGGTTTTAAAGGAATTTCCCGTTGAGGGGTTCGGCATCGAGCACGATCCCGCTCTGGCAGAGCTTGCGAGGGCCCAGGGGCTGAATGTGGAGCAGGGCTTTACAGAGACAGCCGATACCGTGATTCCCGGCGGCCTCTATGATGTGTTCCTTTCCTTTAATTTTCTGGAGCATCAGCCGGATCCGGCGGCGATGCTGCGCTGTATTTACAACAATCTGGAGGACGACGGGATGGGACTGCTTACCGTCCCAAGCTTTGAATATATTATGGATCACAGCAGCTACTATGAGCTGATCCGCGACCATATTGCCTACTATACTTTTGAGACACTGACCTCCCTTCTGGAACGCACTGGCTTTGTGGTTCTGGAGGCAGAGGTCATTAACCGGGATACACTTTCTGTGGTCGTCCGCAAACGGCCCCAGATGGAGACGGAAAATCTTCTGGACTGCTATGTGAACCTGCGCAGAGAGATGGATACCTATATGAAATATCTGGAAGTCTGGAATAAAAAGGCAGCCATCTGGGGAGCCAGCCATCAGGGCTTTACCCTGGCAGCCACTACCAGTCTGGGAAAGAAGGCGGCTTATATCATCGACTCCGCCCCCTTTAAGCAGGGAAAATTTGCTCCGGCCTCCCATCTGCCTATTGTGGCTCCCTCTTATTTTGAGGAACACCCGGTAGATGCCATTGTGATCACTGCTCCCGGCTACACCGACGAGATTGCGGCTGTGATCCGGGAGAAGTTCGGCTCTGAGGTGGAGATACGGGCCATGCGCTCCAACCATCTGGAAATGGTTTAGGAGGCGCCTATGAGAATCGTGATTACAGGGGCCACGGGCTTTATTGGCAGCCATCTGGCCTGTAAATTTCTGGAAGAGGGCGGGGAGGTATTCGCTCTGGTGCGCCCCGGCTCCAGCCATCTGGAAGCGCTTCCTGTCCATGACAACCTTCATATCATCTGGTGCGACCTGGAGCACACGGCAGACTGTATTTCGCAGATCGGCTCTGCAGACGCCTTTTTCCATTTTGCCTGGGGCGGCGTCAACCGTCAGGAGATCGATTCCCCAGAGGTTCAGGCAAAAAATGTAGCCGGTTCCCTGGACTGCGTGCGCACGGCGGGGGAGCTGTCCTGCCGCATATTCATGGATGCGGGTTCCAGGGTAGAATATGGACTGACAGATGGGATCATGTCTGAGGACAGAGAGTGCCATCCCATCAACCAGTATGGAAAGGCCAAGTGGGAGTTTTACCAGAAGGCGGCCCCTTTATGTAAAGAACTGGGGATGCACTACCTCCATCTTCGCTTTTTCAGCGTCTATGGCTGCGGGGATCACCCCTGGTCCATCATATCGACTCTGGTACGGGAGCTGCCTCAGGGAAAGACCGTACCTTTAAGCGCCTGCCTGCATCACTGGAATTTTATGTATATAGACGATGCAGTACAGGCAGTATATGAACTGTACCGCCATCTTCCCAATCAAACGGATGCTCCCGCTGTCAGTGAGATCGTCAACGTGGCCAGCGCCGATACGCGGGTGCTGCATTCCTTTGTAGAGGAGATCCGCCATCTTGCGGGAGACAAAGGACAGCTGGAATACGGCGCGTTTGTCCAGGCGAAGGAAGGGGCGCTCTCCATACGGCCTGATGTGACAAAGCTTCAGGCGCTTACCGGAGGCTGGAGGGAGGCTTATACCTTTGGCCGCGGGATTGAGCAGATGCGAAAGAAACAAATACAACCTTAGAAAGAGAAGTACACCCAAATGAAAAAGATCAGCATATTGATCCCCTGTTACAATGAGGTCGAAAACGTAGGCCCCATCAGCCAGGCGGTGACGGATATCCTGAAACACGAACTTCCCCAGTACGATTACGAACTGGTCTTTATTGACAATGATTCCACCGACGGCACAAGAGACGTACTCCGCGCCCTCTGCAGCAGCGATCCCAAGATCAAAGCCATTTTCAACGCCCGCAACTTCGGGCAGTTTAATTCTCCCTACTACGGGATGCTCCAGGTGACCGGTGACTGCGTCATTGAGATGGTGGCCGATTTCCAGGATCCGGTGGAAATGATTCCTAAATACGTGCACGAATGGGAAAAGGGCTACAAGATCGTCATCGGGATCAAGACCAGCAGCAAGGAAAACAAGTTCATGTACTGGCTGCGCACCTGCTACTACAAGACCATCAAGAAACTGTCCGATGTGGAGCAGATCGAGCATTTTACCGGCTCCGGCCTCTATGACAGGGAGTTTATCGAGATCCTGCGCCGGCTGGACGATCCCACGCCCTTTTTACGGGGGATCGTGGCGGAGCTGGGCTACAAGCGAAAGGAAATCCCCTACGAGCAGCCAAAGCGCCGGGCGGGAAAGACCCACAATAACTTTTACCGTCTGTATGACGCGGCCATGTTAAGCGTTACCTCCTATACGAAAGAGGGTCTGCGCCTTGCCACTATCTTTGGCGGCATCTGCGCCGCTGTGAGCATGGTCATCGCCCTGGTTTACCTGGTGATGAAGCTGATCTGGTGGGAACGTTTTCCCGCAGGCATGGCTCCTATGCTCATTGGTATGCTGTTTCTTGGTTCTATCCAGCTGTTTTTTATCGGTTTTCTGGGCGAGTATATCATGAGCATCAACCAGAGGGTAATGAAGCGTCCTCTGGTTATTGAGGAAGAGCGGCTGAATTTTGATGAAGCGCCGGAAGCAAAAAAGGAAGGATAAGAAGGATGAAGTATAAGATAGACATTGTGCGGATCCGTGAAAATTCCATTACATTAAACGGCTGGGTTCTTGGAAAATCCCCGGAGAGCAGGGCTACCTTCCGGGTGGAGGATGAACGCCATAACCCGGTGAAATATAAGCTGGTAACTACAAGAAGAGATGATGTAAGCCAGATTTACTTTAAACAGACCTATGATAAGGACTTTGGCTTTGATATCCAGTTCCCCTATGAGCGGGGAAAGACCTACTGGCTTTTGATCCGCTGCGAGGGCCGTCAGGCAAAGATCAAGTACAACGAGGAACTGATTGCCAAACGCTCCAGCGTAGCCCACAAGCGGATGGAAAAGATCAAAGATCTGATGAACATGGAAACCGTTCGGGTGGCGGCTGATTTCTGGAAGGAAAACGGGCTGAGAGCCCTGATAAGGAAGTCCTGCCACAAGCTTCAGGGCATTGACAATGACTACGATTACAGCGAGTGGTATGAGCTGACAAAGCCGACCCAGGAGGAGTTAAAGGCACAGAGAGAGACGCATTTTCCCTATGAGCCGCTGCTGTCCGTGGTAATCCCCGTATACCGGACACCGGAGCATTATCTGCGGGAGATGATCGATTCCATTGTAAACCAGACCTACACCAACTGGGAGCTTTGCATTGCAGACGGAAGCCCCAGAGGCCAGAGCGTGGAGCGCGTCTTAAAGCGCTACGCCCAGAAGGATCCCAGGGTGCGCTATGTGATTCTGGGAGGCAACCGGGGCATTTCCGGCAACACAAACGCGGCTTTGGAAATGGCTGCCGGTGATTTTGTGCTCTTGGCTGACCATGATGATACGCTGCCGGAGCACGCTTTTTACGAGGTGGTGAAGGCACTCAACGAGCATCGGGGCTGCGACGTCCTCTATTCTGATGAGGATAAGCTGGATATGGATGGAAAGGCGCTGTTTGATCCTCATTTTAAGCCGGATTTTAACCCGGATCTCCTTACCAGCGTTAATTATATCTGCCATCTGTTTGTGGTGAAGAAGAGTATTCTGGATCAGGTGGGCGGTTTCCGCCAGGAGTTTGACGGCGCTCAGGACTATGATTTTATCTTCCGGTGCACCGAAAAGGCAAAAGAGATCGTCCATATACCAAAGGTATTGTATCACTGGCGCTGTCATCAGAATTCCACGGCCAGCAACCCTGAGAGCAAGCTGTACGCTTTTGAGGCCGGATCCCGCGCCATTATGGCTCACTATGAGCGCATGGGTATCCAGGCTGAGGGTGTGGAAAAGGGCGTGGATTACGGCATTTACCATACCCGTTTTAAGATCAAGGGAGAGCCGTTGGTATCTGTGATCATACCCAACAAGGATCACAGCAGGGATCTGGACACCTGCGTCCGTTCTATTTTAGAGCGGTCCTCCTACCGGAATCTGGAATTTATCATTGTGGAAAATAACAGTACCCAGCAGGAGACCTTTGACTATTATAGGAAAATGGAAGAGGCCCATCCATGTTTTCGGGTAGTGACCTGGAAGGAAGGCTTTAATTACTCAGCTATCAACAATTTCGGCGCGTCCTTTGCAAAGGGAGAGTACCTGCTTCTGTTAAATAATGACACAGAGCTTTTAGAGCCGGACAGCATCAGGGAACTGCTGGGGTTCTGTCAGAGAGAGGATGTGGGGATTGCGGGGGCGAGACTGCTCTACGGCGACGACACCATCCAGCACGCCGGTGTGGTGGTCGGCTTTGGAGGAATTGCAGGCCATACCTTTATCGGCCTTCACAAGGCGGAAAACAGTTATTTCCACCGGGCTATGTGTGCCCAGGATTACAGCGCCGTCACGGCCGCCTGCCTGATGACAAAGAAGTCCGTCTTTGACGCTGTGGGCGGATTAAGCCCGGAGCTTGCGGTGGCCTTTAATGATATTGATTACTGCATGAAAGTGCGGGCGCTGGGAAAACTGGTAGTATATGCTCCCTATGCCTGCCTTTACCACTATGAGTCCAAGTCCAGAGGGCTGGAGGATACGCCGGAAAAGGTAGCGCGCTTCAACCGTGAGGTCGCCATATTCCACCGGAAATGGCCTGATATTTTGAAGAACGGCGATCCCTATTACAATCCTAATCTGACTCTTCGCAAGTCAAATTTTGCCCTGAGGGATCTTTTGAAGGAGAAAATAGGAGAGCCTTACGATTTGTCTGTCTATGACGCCTACGCGCCGGAGGAAAAGGAAGGAAAATGAGCGACCGAAGTAAAGTCACTGTGATCATACCCAATTATAATGGCCTTAAATTCATGGAGCCCTGTTTTCGGGCGCTGGAACTGCAGATCTGCCACAAATTCCAGATCCTGGTAGTGGATAACGGCTCCACCGACGGAAGTGTGGAGTGGTTAAAAGAGCGGGGGATTCCCACGATTTTCCTGGATTCCAATACCGGCTTTTCCGGGGCGGTGAACGTGGGAATCCGGGCTGCAAAAACCCCTTATGTGATCCTTTTAAATAACGATACAGAGCCGGACTGTCACTATATCGGCGAGATGATAAAGGCCATTGAGCGTTCTCCGAAAATATTTTCCGTCAGCAGCAAGATGATCCAGCTCTACCGCAAGGACAGGATGGACGATGCCGGAGATATGTACAGCCTTCTTGGCTGGGCCTACCAAAGAGGCGTAGGGCGGCCCTCCAAGGGATATAATCATCCCTGCCGGATCTTTTCAGCCTGCGCCGGAGCGGCCATCTACCGCAGGGAGGTATTTGAAGAGATCGGGTATTTCGATGAAATGCACTTCGCGTATCTGGAGGATATCGACGTGGGCTACCGGGCCATGATTGCGGGGTATGACAATATCTACTGCCCCCACGCAGTGGTGTACCATGTAGGAAGCGGCACCAGCGGCTCTAAATATAATTCCTTTAAGGTACGTCTGGCTGCCCGGAACAACATCTACTTAAACTACAAAAATATGCCTCTTCCCCAGCTGGCCCTGAATGTTCTGCCCATCGCTGCGGGAATGGCGGTAAAGTATATGTTCTTTAAGAAGCGGGGCTTTGGGCCGGATTATATTGCTGGTGTGAAGGAAGGACTTTCCACAGTGAAGAAATGTAAAAAAGTGGAATATAAGCCGGAGCATTTCAAAAACTATCTGGCCATTGAATGGGAACTTTTGACAGGAACCTTCCTTTATATCTACGAATTTGCCTTAAGACAACTGGAAAAGCGGAAATAAAAGGCGAACTTTATCATATTTTAAGATAAATGTTATAGAATATTGAGATTAAATAAGATATAATGAGCGTTAGCGAGCCGGGGCCTGCAGGGCCTGCCTGGAGCAGGCGGCGAAGAAGGGGCACGGCAGCTGCGTCGGCAGTGACCAGCACCGAAGGTGCGGACTGTGAGAGAATAGGAACACCTGCGGAAATCCTGAAAAGGGGATTCCGTATGGTGAAAATCAATATCAGGTGATTATCCATGATAAAAGACAATCAGAAGAGGCTGAACCATATCCACGTCCTTCTGGACGCTGTGATGACGGTGCTTGCCTATTCACTTGCGTGGTTCATCGTAGTCAGCGGTCAGGTGATCCCCCTGGGACACAATGTCAAAACCCTGAATCCGCCGGTCTACTTTGCGGCCCTAATATTTATTGTACCGGTCTATCTGGTACTCAACGCCATATTCCACCTCTATGTGCCCAAGCGCATCCAGGGCAGGAGGTCTGAATTTGCAAATATCTGTAAGGCCAATGTGATTGGCCTTATGTTCTTTACGCTGATCCTGTTTGGAGGAAGAAATATCAGTACCTATTTCGGTTATTTCTCTACCAGGATGCTGCTTTGCTTCTTTGCCCTGAACACCCTCCTGTTAGAAGCGGAGCGGATGGCGATCCGCCTGTTTTTGCGCTCTCTGCGCACCAACGGCTACAACCAGAAGCACATTCTTCTGGTGGGCTACAGCCGGGCGGCAGAAGGGTTTATCGACCGGGTAGCCTTAAATCCCGAATGGGGCTATCACATCCAGGGTATACTGGATGACCATAAACGGGAAGGCTATACCTATAAGAACGTTCGGGTTCTGGGGAAGATCGCACAGCTGGAAAGCTTTCTTGAGGAGAATATGCTGGATGAGATTGCCATTACCCTGGGGCTTGGCGAATACGCCAATCTGGAGCAGATTGTTGCCGTCTGTGAGAAATCAGGCGTCCACACCAAGTTTATTCCGGATTACAACAATATTATCCCCACAATCCCCTATATGGAGGATCTTCAGGGGCTGCCGGTGATCCATATCCGCCATGTGCCGCTGACAAATGTGTTCAATGCTACAGTAAAACGGATGGTAGACATATTGGGCGCGCTGGTGGGACTGCTTCTTTTTTCGCCGCTTATGCTTTTGACTGCTGGGCTGATAAAGCTCACCTCGCCAGGGCCTGTTTTTTTCAGTCAGGAGCGGATCGGTCTTCACAACCGGCCTTTTAAGATGTACAAGTTCCGTTCCATGGAGGTGCAGGATCCGGGCAAGGAAAAGTCCCGCTGGACTACACCCCATGATCCAAGGGTGACGCCGGTAGGCCGTTTTATACGAAAGACAAGTATTGATGAGATGCCCCAGTTTTTCAATATCCTCATCGGGGATATGAGCCTTGTGGGGCCAAGGCCGGAGCGGCCGCTGTTTGTAGAAAAGTTTAAGGAGGAGATTCCCCGCTATATGATCAAGCATCAGGTGCGGCCGGGACTGACCGGCTGGGCGCAGGTCAACGGCTACCGGGGAGACACTTCCATTACCAAGCGGATCGAGCACGATCTGTATTACATTGAAAACTGGAGCCTTGGCTTTGACTTTAAGATCATGTTTTTAACGATCTTTAAAGGCTTTATCAATAAAAACGCATACTGATGCAGTGAGGATGAACGTATGAATCGCGATGAATTTGATTACGGATTTGAACCGGAAGAGGAAAAGGCAGGCCGCGGGCAGCAGGCAGGGAACACAGGCCACACCTTTGTACCTGCCTTCCGTCAGGCCGCAAACGAGGGAAACCGCCAGAGGCGCAATACGGCCTTTCACAGAGATCAGGGGGATGAACCTGGTTTTGACGGGGATTTCGACGGAGACTATGAGGATGCGGATATGAGCCGTGCCGTGGAGAGGCAGCCGGGCAGTTCCCGGAGAGTCCAGGCCGGTTCGGGCCGTGCCCTTAAGGATGAGGGCCTCCAGGGCCGCGCTACAGCCCGACAGGGAGCGGATGCGGGGGCAGGTAGATCCCGCCGCAATACCGGTTCTGGCCGGGGGAGCGCAGGAAACACGGGACGTACCGGAGCCGGAGGGGGACGGGGAGGCCGCCAGGGAGGAAACGGCGGTTCCAAAAAGGTGTTTGCCGGTCTGACCCTTCGCGGCCTGGTTCTTCTCATCGCGGCCCAGCTGACAGCCTTCGCCATCATCGGCTGCGTCTGGTGGGGAAAGCGAATGCTGTCCCTGATGCAGACGGATACGGAGTTCAACAAAGAGGACATAACAAACCCCTATATCTCTGTGGACAAGGAACAGCAGATGAGCGGCTACTGGACCGTGGCTCTTTTTGGTGTGGACAGCCGCAACAATTCCGTAGGCAAAGGAAATATGTCCGATGTTATCATTATCTGCAACATCAATCAGGAAAATGGAGAGATCAAGCTGGTCAGCGTGTTCCGTGACACCTACCTGAACATTGATGAGAAGAATACCTATAATAAGATCAACATGGCGTATGCCAAAGGAGGCCCCAAGCAGGCAGTAGAGGCCCTGAACCGGAATCTGGATCTGGAGATTGACGATTACGCTACCTTTAACTGGAAGGCCGTGGCGGATGCCATCAATATTTTGGGCGGCGTAGATGTAGAACTGAGCAAGGCAGAATTCTACTATATCAATGCCTACATCACGGAAACCGTAAAATCCACCGGTATCGGCTCCCATCAGCTAAAGAGCGCGGGCCCCAACCACCTGGACGGCGTTCAGGCCGTAGCCTACGCCAGACTGCGGAAGATGGATACGGACTTTGCCCGCACGGAGCGCCAGAGAAAGATTATTGAGCTTTGCTTTGAGAAGCTCAAAAAAGCGGATTTTGCTGTGGTCAATAACGTAATGGAAGTGGTATTCCCTCAGATTCTGAGCAGTATCACTTTAAACGATGTGATTCCTGCCGCAAAGAACCTGAGCAAATATCACATTGCAGCAACAGCCGGTTTCCCGGAGGCCAGAAGCGATGCGATCTTAGGCAAGAAGGGTGACTGTGTAATTCCTCAGACGCTGGAGAGCAATGTCATCACGCTTCATAAGTTCCTCTTTGACGATGAAAATTACGTTCCCAGTGAGATGGTAAAGAAGATCAGTTCCAAGATCTCTTCCGATACCGGTATGTACAAGGAAGGAAAGCCGGTAGAAAGCGTGGGTACGGACGGAGGATATGTTCCGAAGGCCACGACGGCGGCCAAGGAGAAGGAGACAAAAGAAAGTGAGTCCCAGTCCTCAGAAAAGAGCAGCGAAAGCACACATTCCACGGATGAGAGTATCATAGACGGCGAATATCCGGACGGGCTTGAGACGGATGCCAACGGCAATGTCATCGATCCGTCGGAGAATTATGGGCCAGGCATCGTGCCCTCTGAGTCAGATGGAACTACCCAGGGAAGCCAGTCCGGTCCGGGAGCATCCACGGAATCTTCAGGCAGCCTGAAGCCTACCGTTCCCAGCGGGACGCTTTCGCCGGGAACCACAGAGACGTCTGCAGAAGCGTCTAAGGGAAATAATAGTTCTTCTAACGGGCCAGGCGGAGTTTCGGGCTCAGATGACGTTTCCAACGGGCCGGGAGCGGCTTCTCAGCCCAGCCAGACCCAGCCGTCCTCCAGCGGGGGAACGGTGCCCGGAGCAGGGAATGTGATCCAGGGAGAAAGCCAGGGCAATGATGTGATCATTGGCCCGGGAGCGTAAAAACACATAAAAATACCAAGATGCTGCCGGGAAGCGAGTCTGCTTTTCCCGGCGGCTTTATTTATATCAGCCGGTTTATCAATTATTTATTTGATATTTTCAGTATTTCATTATAAGATAGTCACATAGGCCTTTGCCTGTGCAGCGGAGGAGATAAGGAAAGGAGATACAGATCATGTACCAGGAAGATCAGGATCATAATTGGGATAGAGAACCCGGCAGGGAGGAAGAAACGCCCAGGCGGGGAGGTATTTTAAAGAAGGCAGCCTGGATCACGGCAGGCGCCCTTCTGTTCGGAATGATTGCGGGAGGCGTGATGGTAGGCGTGCAGGTGGCTTCTTCAGACCTGTTTAAGGAGCTTTATACCGTAGTGGCAGGCGATCAGGCGGCAGGAGCAGTGAAAGCGCCGGCGCCCGGCGGCCCCATGAGGCAGGGAGAGAATGGCCCAGGGCTGGCTACGCCTTCCTATATTGCTGCGCCTGTCACGGATGTGTCTGTCATTGTAGAGCAGGCGATGCCTTCGGTGGTATCCATTACCAGCACGGCTGTGTACCAGAGCCGTGATTTTGGGTACGACTGGTTCTTTGGAGGCGCGCCGGAGGGACAGACCTATGAGGTGCCAAGCAGCGGTTCCGGGATTATCATAGGAGAAAATGACACAGAGCTGCTGATCGTGACCAACAATCATGTGGTAGAAGCTGCCACGTCGCTGAAGGTTACTTTTATTGATCAGGAGACTGTGGATGCGGTGATCAAGGGGACGGATCCGGAGACGGATCTGGCAGTCATTGCCATTTCTCTGGATCAGATTAAGGATGGTACAAAATCCCAGATCAGGCCTGCAACTCTGGGCAACTCAGATGATCTGAAGCCCGGTCAGGGTGTGATTGCCATTGGAAACGCCCTTGGCTACGGCCAGTCCGTTACAGTGGGCTATATCAGCGCTGTAAACCGGGAGGTACAGACGGAGGAGGGCAATACCCGGCTGCTCCTTCAGACCGATGCGGCCATCAATCCCGGCAACAGCGGCGGTGCCCTTCTGAACATGAAGGGGGAGCTGGTGGGAATCAACGCGGCCAAATATGCTTCCACGGAGGTGGAAGGCATCGGCTACGCCATTCCCATTTCCAAATCAGAGGATATCATCAATCAGCTTATGACACGAAAAAGCAGGACTTCCGTGCCGGAGGAGGAGAGAGGCTATCTTGGCATCCAGGGAACCAACGTGGACGAGAATGCCGCCAGAACCTTTGGTATGCCAAAGGGCGCGTATATTTACAGAATCCTGGAAAATGGAGCAGCAGCGGCTTCTGAACTGCGGGAAAAGGATATTATCACAAAGGTAGACGGCCAGACGGTTCGGAGTATGGAAGGGCTTCAGGAGATCCTGGCAGGCTACCGGTCCGGTGAACAGGCAGAACTGACGGTTCAAAGACAGGTGGACGGCAGCTATCAGGAGCTTACGGTGACGGTGACGCTGGCCGGTATGCCTCAGGAAGATCAGGGAAGATAAAACCTGATACAGTCTGCGCCGGGCGGTTTGTGCCGGAAACGCCGGAACGCATCGCTGCCTTAGGAAGGCAGGCAGGAAACGGCAGGCGTCAGGCCTGTCAGGAGAGGAGAATCACATTGGAAGATAAAGATATGGAAAAAAATGACGTTTCACAGTCAAGGGATAAGGAGAAGGACGATGACGGTTACGAAAAGGTCTGCTATATGTGCCGCAGGCCGGAGAGCAAGGCCGGCCCCATGATCTCAATGCCGGGAGGGATGAACCTGTGCCATGATTGTATGCAGAAGGCCTTTGATTCGGTGATGAAAAACGGCATGGATCTCTCACAGATCCCTAATATGCCCTATATGAACCTGAATTTTAACGACCTGTCTCAGACGCCCCGCCAGACGGAGATCCCAAAGAAGCAGAAGCTGCGCAAACAGAAGGAGCCTCAGCCCCAGCTTACCATGAAGGACATTCCGGCCCCCCATGTGATAAAAGAAAAGCTGGACGAATACGTCATCGGTCAGGAACGGGCCAAAAAGGTCATGTCAGTGGCAGTGTATAACCATTATAAGAGAGCGTTTCTGGAGAAGGACGGTTCCGATGGCATTGTTATAGAAAAATCCAACATCCTGATGATCGGCCCCACAGGAAGCGGAAAGACCTATCTGGTAAAAACGCTGGCAAAACTGCTGGATGTGCCGCTGGCCATTGCCGATGCCACCTCCTTAACCGAAGCGGGTTATATCGGCGATGATATTGAAAGCGTGGTGTCAAAGCTTCTGGCTGCCGCCGGAAACGATGTAGAGCGGGCCCAGAAGGGAATTATCTTCATTGATGAGATAGACAAGATTGCAAAAAAGAAACAGACCAATACAAGAGATGTCAGCGGTGAGTCGGTGCAGCAGGAGCTTTTAAAGCTGCTGGAGGGCAGTACCGTAGAGGTGCCGGTGGGATCCAACCAGAAAAATGCCATGACGCCTATGGCAACGGTGAATACAGACAATATTCTTTTTATCTGCGGCGGCGCATTCCCGGATCTGGAAGGGATCATCAGGGAACGGCTGATGAAGAAATCCGCCATGGGATTCGGAGCCGTGCTAAGGGACAGCTTTGACAATGACCCGGATCTTTTAAGCCATGTGACCAATGAGGATCTGAGGACCTTCGGCATGATTCCTGAGTTTCTGGGCCGCCTCCCCATGACCGTTACCTTAAAGGGGCTGGATCGGGATATGATGGTCCGTATCTTACGAGAACCGAAAAATGCCATTATCTGCCAGTATGAAAAGCTGCTGGCTCTGGATGAGGTAAAGCTGGTCTTTGAGGATGATGCCCTGGACTGGATCGCCGAAGAAGCCATCAAGCGGGGAACGGGAGCCAGAGCGCTGCGGGCGGTCCTGGAGGAGTTTATGCTGGATATCATGTACGAAATTCCAAAGGATCCGAATATTGGTTCCGTGGTAGTGACACGGCCTTATCTGGAAAATAATGGAGGGCCACTGGTACAGATGCGGGGATAGGCAGCCTCTGGCTGAAACAGCAGCTACTCCCTCAGCCTTAAAAATGTCTGAAACAGATCCAGTGTTCCATATCCGAACTCCCGGTTCGGGTAGGTGAGCGCTGGATTTCTCTGTGCTCCCCGGATGAGATAGCTTTTCACCGAGGCCTCGCTCATGGTGGGGTAATTGCCCTCCACAATGCCCCAGCTGAGCAGATTAGCCGCTGCCCCCGCCGTGATGGCCGCGGCGGCCGAGGTGCCTGTGCGGGTGGTCATGGGCAGCTCGGTTCCGGGCCTGCGAAGCACCGAGGGGCCGAGGATGTCTACGCCGGGTGCCGCCAGTTCCGGCTTGATATACCCGTTGGGAGTAAAGCCCCGGCTGGAATGGATGTAGATCCCGCCGTTAGCTGCATCATAGGCGCCTACGGTAATGGGAAGCCTGGAATTACCTGGCACCGTGATGGTGCTGTATGGATCGGGGCGCAGAAAGATTGTTTCATCGGAGATCATCCCTGTGGCCGGCAGCCACATATGGAAGGTTCCGGTAAAATGCTGTGTATTGTATACACGCACGGTCCAGATCCCCGCGGCCGGTGTTTCAAAGCGCATAAAGATAAGCTGGCTGCCGGACTCCGCCTCAATGAGTTGGTAGTTTACCGTTATGGTGGAGGCGTCCAGAAGAAAGGGGATAGAAGTTTCATTATTGGCGATAATAGGGATACGGCTAATCCGTTCTCCGCTGGGGGAGATAAAGCCTACGGTATAGGTGTCTGCGTCAACGGCCCAAAGCTCCAGCACGAAGCCGCGCCCGGCCTCCTCCTGTCCCACCCGGATCTCCACATCCTCCCATTCCTGATCCGCCGGTATGGTTTCGGAAAAATGATGGGCCATACCCGTTTCATTGCCTCCGGCGATTACCGTTACGATGCCGAAAAAGCCTCCGTAGTTCTGAGCCACCTGGCTTAAGGGCGAGGTTCCCATATGGCTGCCGGAATTGGAGCCTAAGGCCAGCAGGATCACCAGGGGCTTTCGCAGGCGGTCCGCCATCATACGGAGATATTTAATGCCCATCATAATATCATTTTCCTGGAAAGCCGGGGCAGAGGGAGGAATCAGATAGAAATCCCGCAGATACTGCTTTGCCGGCTTAAGCTTCACTACTGCCAGTTCCGCCCTTGGGGCCGCTCCGGTGAAATCCTCCTGGGGCGCGGAATTTCCTGCCGCCAGGCCGGCTAAGAAGGTCCCGTGGCCTTCTGTGTCCACAGAGGGAACCACAGAGAGGGGATCCTCTGCGGCCAGAGCCTCATTGATCTGTTCCCTGGTGTATTCTGTGCCGTAGGAGGCTCCGCCCATGGGATAGTAGTCCGGAACACCGGGGGGAAGGATATCGGGATCCGTGGGAACAGACTGATCCCAGATTCCGGCGATCCGGGTGGTGCCGTCTGTGTTTTTAAATAAAGGAGAGCGGTAATCGATGCCCGTGTCTACCAGGCCGATGAGCACCCCCTCGCCCCGGTTTCCCAGAGCTGGGGAGTTGAAGGCAGAGAGGATTCCTGCCGCTTCCATGGCTTCGTAATCCAGAGGCGTAAAAAGCGAAGGGATCATATAGTAGGGATGAACCCGCATAGAAACAGCCTCCGGTGTCAGAGGCATATGAAAGATCACATAGTCGCTGCTCACATAATCCATACAGATGGATGGAGTGTTGAACCATTTTTCGTATTGCAGGGAGCCGAAACGGTAAATCAGGTCCGCCACATTCTCAGCGGCCGGATTGAACGGGCAGTCAGCCATGGGCGGCCTCCCGGAAGATTGGATTTGGTTACAGTATATGCGGGAAACGGGGAAACATTCGGCAGGGGCGGATGGAAAATGGGGAAAATCGGACGCAGCAGTGGAAAAAGGCGCCATATACTGGACGGATGGTGGAAAACATAGTAAAATGATCCTGATACCGGCCCTCTGGCCATGGTATCGCGAATTGAAAATCCATAACAAACAAGGAGGGAGCGCCATGAAAGGACTTATCTGGCTTGGCTGTGCCATCGCAGCCCTGGACCAGGGAATGAAAAGCGAGATCGAACAGGAAGAGGGCGGCGAATTTCCGCGGGATCTGCCGGGAGCCAGAGGTATGATCCGGGTTCACAGGAATCACAACTATGGTTTCCCGTTTGGTTTTTTAAAGGAAAAGCCCCAGCTGGTTACGGCGGTTCCGCTGGCAGTGGCCTCCGCCGTGGCGGGAGCCCTTTCCATGCTTCTTGCAAGAAAAGGCTCCGCGGCTCAGAAAATCGGCTTTACCATGGTTTTGGGAGGGGCGGTCAGCAACCTCTATGACCGGTTTAAACGGGGCTATGTGGTGGATTATTTCTCATTTTCCGTAAAAGGGATCCAAAAGGTCGTCTTTAATCTGGGGGACATGGCTGTATTTTTGGGAAGCGCACTGTTTCTCATCGGAGAGATGACAGAAGAATACAAAGGCAGGTAGGAGGCTTTGGCCATCCAGGCCGCTCTGGCTTAACCGCTGAACATCCCTCCGAGCATCCCGCCCAAAGCGCAGACCCCCATCACGGTCACGGCCCGCTCCATATCAAGGGCAGACCAGGGATTCATGGCCCAGGAGACTGCAAAAAGGACGAAAAAATAAAACAGTCCCGACAAAAGCCCCCAGAAAAAACGTCTCTGGCGCAGGGAGCGGCCTGCCAGCGCCCCGCCTGTGAGACAGGCGGCCAGATAGACCACATATACCATCAGGTTTACCTGTCCCTCCTTCAGCCGTAGCTTAAACAGCGCAAAGGCCAAAGCGCCTAAAAGCAGGCCGGAGAGAACATAGGAGATAAGCAGGGAGCGAAGCAGAGGCTTTACGATCCCGTTTTCCATAGGAATACCTCCGAACTTGTTTGGTTTGGTGTAAATATATACGCCGGAGAGGGAAAATATGACAGGCTGGCGGACGGTGCAAACCGTTATAGATCCCAAAAGGGGCGTACGCCCTGAATCGTGAATGAAGTGAATTGCGTATTGCAAGGGATGAAAAGCTGTGCTATAATCACTACGATAACAATTCGGACGGCGTAAAAAGCGGTGTGAAACGGCTGCCAAGTCTGCTTGCCAGGCCGTTTTTCCTATTTTTACACCGGAGCGATCATAAAAAAGGAGGTACTCTAAAATGAAGCACGTTAAGACTTTGAATACCAATACCTTAAAGGATACAATGAAGAGGGGCGGATGCGGCGAGTGCCAGACTTCCTGTCAGTCTGCTTGTAAGACTTCCTGCACAGTCGGCAACCAGAGCTGTGAGAACGCTGACCGCTAATCAGAGCGTCAGACGTATTTTAAGGAACAGGTAAGAAAAGCCCCTATGGTCCCGGGATTATAGGGGCTTTCCTCTGCTATGTACAGATACCGGGCCAAGGCCCTTAGAAAGAGAGAGTATAGACTTGATTCATCAGTATATCAATAATGGTTACCATATTGTCTTGGACGTAAACAGCGGTTCCGTCCACGTAGTAGATCCGGTGGTCTATGACGCCGTCAAGGCCGTATCAGATCAGATCCCGGAGCTGGAAAAGCCAATGCCCCTTCCGGCAGAGGTGATGGCAAAGGTTCATGAGGCTCTGGACGCTTCCTACAGCGAAAAAGAAGTTGCAGAGGCGCTGGAGGACATTCAGCAGCTCGTTGACGCGGAACAGCTTCTGACCCAGGACATTTACAAAGACTTTGTGGTGGACTTTAAGAAGAGAAAAACCGTAGTCAAGGCCCTGTGCCTGCATATCGCCCATGACTGTAACCTGGCCTGTCGCTACTGCTTTGCCGACGAAGGAGAGTACCATGGCCGCCGCGCGCTTATGAGTTTTGAGGTAGGAAAGAAAGCCCTTGATTTTCTTGTTGCCAATTCAGGCAGCCGCCGCAATCTGGAGGTAGACTTCTTCGGCGGCGAACCGCTGTTAAACTGGAATGTGGTCAAGCAGCTGGTAGAATACGGCCGTTCCCTGGAAGAAACCCATAACAAGAAGTTCCGTTTCACCCTGACAACCAACGGCGTCCTTTTAAATGACGAGATCATGGAGTTCTGCAACCGTGAGATGAGCAATGTGGTATTGAGCCTGGACGGCCGTCCTGAGGTCAATGACAGGATGCGTCCTTTCCGGGGCGGAGCCGGCAGCTACGACCGCATCGTACCGAAATTCCAGAAGTTTGCCGAGAGCAGAGACCAGATGAACTATTATGTCCGCGGCACCTTTACCAGAAACAACCTGGATTTCTCAAAAGATGTGATCCACTATGCGGATCTGGGCTTTAAGCAGATGTCCATGGAGCCGGTGGTAGCGGAGCCGGAGATGGATTATGCCATCCGCGAGGAAGATATTCCCCAGATTCTGGAAGAATATGACAGACTGGCCGTTGAGTACATCAAGCGCAAGAAAGAGGGAAGAGGCTTTAATTTCTTCCACTTTATGATCGACTTAAACGCAGGTCCGTGCGTGGCAAAGCGCATGGCAGGCTGCGGCTCCGGCACGGAGTATCTGGCGGTCACCCCCTGGGGCGATCTCTACCCCTGCCATCAGTTCGTGGGAAATGAAAAGTACCTCCTTGGAAATGTAGACGACGGCATTGTAAATGAGGAAATTCGCAGCGAGTTTAAGCTCTGCAACGTATACGCCAAGGAAGGCTGCAAGGACTGCTTTGCCAGATTCTACTGCAGCGGCGGATGCAGCGCCAACTCCTACAATTTCAGCGGTTCCATTAACGGCTCTTACGAAATCGGCTGCCAGATGCAGAAGAAGCGGATTGAGTGTGCCATCATGATCAAGGCTGCCCTGGCAGATGAGGAATAATCTATGAAATATCAGGTAATAACAAAAGATGGCCGCGCCAAGCGGGCTTCGATGGAAACGGTTCACGGAACGATCCAGACTCCGGTATTCATGAACGTAGGCACTGTAGGCGCTATCAAGGGAGCTGTGTCCACCGATGACCTGCGTCAGATCGGCACTCAGGTGGAATTGTCCAATACATACCACCTCCATGTGCGCACCGGCGATAAGCTGATCCGCGAATTTGGCGGTCTGCACAAGTTCATGAACTGGGATAGGCCTATCCTGACGGATTCCGGCGGCTTTCAGGTATTTTCACTGACCGATCTGCGCAAAATTAAGGAAGAGGGCGTATATTTCAGCTCTCATATCGATGGCCACAAGATCTTCATGGGACCGGAGGAGAGTATGCAGATCCAGTCCAACCTGGGTTCCACCATCGCCATGGCGTTTGACGAATGTCCCCCAAGCCACGCCGATTACGATTACATCCGCAAATCCGTAGACCGCACCACACGCTGGCTGGCGCGCTGCAAGACGGAGATGGCCCGTTTAAATTCTCTTCCTGACACCGTAAACAGGGAGCAGCTTTTATTTGGCATCAACCAGGGCGGCGTCATTGACGAGATCCGTATCGAGCACGCACAGACCATCCGAGAGATGGATCTGGACGGCTATGCCATCGGCGGACTTGCGGTAGGAGAGACCCATGAGGAAATGTATCATATCCTGGATGTGACGGTTCCACACCTGCCGGAAGAAAAGCCGGTTTACCTTATGGGTGTGGGAACGCCTGCCAACATTTTGGAGGCAGTAGACCGGGGCGTTGATTTCTTTGACTGTGTATACCCGTCCAGAAACGGCCGCCACGGCCATGTATACACCAACCAGGGCAAGCTCAACCTCTTTAACCAGAAGTACGAGCTGGATCACCGCCCCATTGAGGAAGGCTGTCAGTGTCCTGCCTGCCGTTCCTACAGCCGGGCTTACCTCCGTCATTTGCTCAAGGCCAAAGAAATGCTGGGAATGAGATTATGCACCTTGCATAATTTGTATTTTTATAATAAAATGATGGAAGAGATCCGGGAAGCCATCGAAGAACACCGCTACAGCGAGTACAAAGCCGCTAAGCTGGCCGGCATGGCAGGTCAGAAGGATTGATAAAAAGAAACTGCTGGGGCAATGTAGCAGCAGGTATGAAGGAGGAAACACAATGGCTGGAATGGGAGGAATTATTCTCTATATCGTATTTCTGGGAGCGATCGTTTACTTTATGGCGATCCGTCCGCAGAATAAGGAGAGAAAAAAACAGCAGGAACTGCTTGCGAGCGTTGCTGTTGGCGATACGATCCTGACAAGCAGCGGATTCTACGGCGTGATTATCGATATGACCGACGATACAGTGATCGTAGAGTTCGGCAGCAACAAAAACTGCCGTATTCCGATGCAGAAAGCTGCCATCATCCAGGTTGAAAAACTGGAGTCAAAGTAAAATGCACATAGGTTTCCCTGCCGTGGGTGCTCTGGCAGACAGAGACGGTCTATACAGGGATATGTGAGTGCACGGAAAATGGTATGAAGGGCGTCAGAAAGCGGAGTTTATGCTTTCCGGCGCCCTTCTTTGCATCAGAGGAGTACAGACAGAAAAGCTGCGGGTGTGGCGGCCCGCGCCTGCAGAAATCTATAAGGAAAAGGAGAGCACAGATGATCAAAAACATCGTATTTGATATGGGAAAGGTACTGGTGGATTATAAGGAGGACCCTGTCTGCCGCCGCTTTTGTGCAGATGAGGCTCTGATCCGCAGGGTCTGCACGGCGGTATTTATCTCTCCGGAATGGCTGATGCTGGATATGGGCATCATTTCTGAAGAAGAGGGGCTTTGCGGGATGGAGACCCGATTAGACACAAAAGAGGAGAAAGAACTTGCAAAAAAATGCTTTCTTCACTGGCATGAGTACAATATGCAGCCGAAAAAGGGAATGGGGGAAGTAGTGCGCGCGTTAAAAGAGGAGGGCTACCGCATCTATCTTTGCTCCAATGCCTCCCTCCGGCTTTTGACCTGCTATAAAGATGTGATCCCGGCCATTGACTGCTTTGACGGTGTGCTTTTTTCCGCTGAGGTAAAATGTATGAAGCCCCAGAAAGAAATGTACAACCATTTTTTTGAACGTTTCTCCTTAAAGCCGGAAGAATGCTTCTTTATTGATGACTTAAAGCGAAACATAGAAGGGGCCAGAGCCTGCGGCATGGACGGCTACTGCTTTGCGGACGGAGATATTGGACGTTTGAAAAAGCGTCTGTCCGGTTTGAACGGATGAAAAAGGACAGGGATGATTACGATTCTGTCATATCCCTTACATCTATAGTCTCACTAATTTTAAGATTTTCTTAATAATCTATTCAAAGAACATTCAAACATTTCCGAGGAAGGCATGATATACTATGTACATAAGAGATGCACGAATGTTTAACAACTATCCTTCAACCCTTTTTGAAAATCCTAAATCCTAAGAAAAAAGCTCCGTACGGTTGTACGGAGTTTTTTTCTGCGTGAAAATAGCCCTGGCCTGCGCACAGGCTTGGGGGAGTCTGAATAATTTAATAAAAAAGAGGTATTTCAGATGTGAATCGGGCCAGAAGTGAGATCCACTGTGAAGAAGCGTATTCCATGGGAATCACCGGCCGCGGAATCGGCGTTGCGGTGCTGGATACGGGAATCTACCTCCACAGGGATTTAAAAGATAGAGTAAAAGGATTTGCAGATTTTGTCCGCAGAAGGGATCGGCCCTATGATGACAACGGCCACGGAACCCATATTGCGGCTATGATTGGGGGAAACGGAGAATGTTCGGAAGGGAATTACCGGGGAGTGGCTCCGGGATGTTCCATCATTGCCGTAAAAGTCCTGGATCATCGGGGGAACGGCTATGCCTCGGATGTTTTGATGGGGCTGCGCTGGATCCGGGCGCACAGGGACTGCCTTGGGATTCGGATTGTCAATATTTCCGTAGGGTCTCTTTCCGGAAAGGATATGACTGAAAACTCCGCCCTGGTAAAGGGGGTAAATGCAGCCTGGGATGACGGGCTGGTAGTGGTGGTAGCCGCAGGCAATCACGGCCCCGGTCCCATGACGGTTACCACTCCGGGAATCAGCCGTAAGGTGATCACAGTGGGAAGCTCCGATGACCACAAGGAAGTGGACGTGATGGGAAGCACTATGGTAGACTACTCCGGCCGGGGGCCTACCTCATCTTGTGTCTGCAAACCGGATGTAGTGGCTCCGGGCTCTGCCATCATCAGCTGCAAAAATGAAGAAAACGAATATTCCGCCAAATCCGGCACCAGTATGTCCACGCCGCTGGTGGCCGGGGCGATTGCGCTGCTTCTGGAGAAATATCCCGATATGACGAATCGGGATGTAAAGCTCAGACTGAGAGAACGGGCAGTGGATCTGGGGCTGCCGAAAAATCAGCAGGGATGGGGGATGGTAGATGTGGGGGAACTGCTGCGGTAGAGAAACAGAGGCCAGAAGGCTCCGGCACAGTCCCGGAGCCTTCTGGAGGAAAAGGGTAAAAATGCGCGTCCCTGCTTTTATTTCTCCCATCTGCCGGAAGCGCCGCAGGGCAGTGTTAGTCCGCTCTGGGTTACGGGAAGGCCGACCTCATCTGCACGAACCTGCCCGCCGTGTTTTGGCACAATTTCTGTTCCCATCATATAGGAAAGTACGGCAGGGGCCAGACCGGTGGTGTAGGAATTGATGAGGAAGAAAAGGGGATCATCGGAAAGCAGCTGGGTACAGAGCTTTACCAGCGGGTGGATCGCATCCTCGATCTTCCAGATCTCGCCTTTAGGGCCGCGGCCGTAGGAAGGGGGATCCATGATGATGGCGTCATAATGATTGCCTCGGCGGATTTCACGTTCTGCGAATTTTACGCAGTCGTCTACGATCCAGCGGATCGGGGCGTCTGCCAGGCCGGAGGAGCCGGCGTTTTCCTTAGCCCAGGTCACCATTCCCTTAGAGGCGTCTACATGGGTCACGCTGGCGCCTGCCCTGGCGGCTGCCAGTGTGGCCCCGCCAGTGTAGGCGAAGAGATTGAGTACCTTCACCGGCCTTCCCGCGGTGCGGATCTTTTCCCCGAACCAGTCCCAGTTTGCGGCCTGCTCTGGAAACAGGCCGGTATGCTTAAAGCTGAAGGGTTTTAGATTAAAGGTAAGTCCCTTATAGCCAATGGACCACTGCTGGGGAAGATCAAAGAACTCCCACTCGCCGCCGCCCTTGCTGCTGCGGTGATAGTGGCCGTTCATCTTCTTCCAGCCTCTGTGGTTTTTTGGCGTATCCCAGATTACCTGGGGATCGGGGCGGACTAAAAGATAGTCTCCCCAGCGCTCCAGCTTTTCACCTTTGGAGCAGTCGATCACTTCATAATCTTTCCATCCATCTGCAAGCCACATAAATTGATTAACCTCATTTCTTTCTGAATATATAGTCCCCGTGCAGGCGCACGGTACTGTTTTTGTTTTAGATTCTTATTGAGTATAGTCTAAACAGAGGCATGGCGTCAAGCGTTCCTGAACAGCGGGGGGTTATAACTGGAAAAATCTGTACAAATTATAAAAAAAGTATAAAATCAGATTGACTTTTTTATTAAATGTTGGTATTATGTCTATATAGATGAAAATATCTAGTAAAAACAATTGTATAAAAAGAAATTTTTTTCAATAAAAAAGACCGTATTTGTCGAGGGATTATAAAGGTTCTGCCAGAAATGTCCGTTTATCAGACAATGCGGTTTTTGCTTTTACCTGTATTTTCATGATGTAAATATGAGCGGCTTTTAGAGGGAAGGGCAGCTCATAAAAGAAAGGAGATACATATTATGAAGTATTTGCAAAAACTGGGTAAAGCTCTGAGCTGCCGGTAGCCTGTCTGCCGATCTGCGGTATCCTGATGGGAATTGGTTATTATCTGTGCCCATCTACCATGCAGGGCGGTGATATTGTGGGGCTTAAGGAGCAGATCGGTTTCGTGCTTGTAAAGGCGGGCGGTGCTCTGATCGACAATATGGCGATCCTGTTTGTAATCGGCGTAGGTGTGGGAATGTCGGAGGATCACGACGGTACCGGCGGTCTTGCCGCTCTGGCCTCCTGGCTGATGATTACTTCTCTGCTGTCGCCGGCAGTGGTAACCACTCTGATGCCTTCTATCGCTGAAAATCAGCAGACGACATTGGCATTCAGCAAGATCGCAAACCCCTTTATCGGTATCCTCTCCGGTATTATTGGTTCTACCTGCTACAATAAATTTAAAAGCACACAGCTTCCTGACTGGCTTTCCTTCTTCAGCGGCAAGCGCTGTGTTACCATCATAGCGGGCGTAGTCGCCATTATTACGTCAGTTATCCTGCTTTTTGTATGGCCGGTCCTGTTCGGCGGTCTGGTTTCCCTTGGCAAGGGCATTGCGGGTATGGGTGCATTAGGCGCAGGTATTTACGCATTCCTGAACCGTCTGCTGATTCCTACAGGTCTGCACCATGCACTTAATAATGTATTCTGGTTTGATACTATTGGTCTTGGCGACCTGTCCCATTTCTGGGCAGGTGATACATCGGCAGACGTATCCTGGAGCCTTGGTATGTATATGTCCGGCTTCTTCCCATGTATGATGTTCGGTATTCCTGGCGCAGCTCTGGCTATGATCCAAACCGCCAAGTCCAACAGGAGAAAGGTTGCCATCGGTCTGGTAGCATCCGCGGCCATCAGTGCATTTGTCTGCGGTGTTACAGAACCCTTTGAGTTTGGCTTCATGTTCCTGGCTCCCGGCCTGTATGTGATCTACGCACTGCTGTACGGCATTTTCACTTTTGTTACAACGCTGGTTGGTTTCCGTGCAGGTTTCAGTTTCTCCGCCGGCGCTACGGATCTGTTTTTCTCCGCCGCCCTTCCGGCAGCTCAGAAAACATACCTGATTATTCCTCTGGGTATTGCGGCATTTATCGTATTCTACGTGGTATTCCGTTTTGCTATCACAAAGTTTGACTTAAAGACTCCCGGCCGTGAGGATGACGACGATATGGAGGCTGAAAAGTCGGTGGTTCTGGCAAATAATAACTACACACAGGTCGCTTCCATTATTCTGGAAGGCCTGGGCGGTAAGGAAAATGTAAAATCTCTGGAAAACTGCATTACCAGACTGAGACTTGAGATCAAGGATCAGAGTGCAGTGGACGAGAAAAAGATTAAATCTGCAGGGATTGCCGGCGTGATCCGCCCTGGAAAAAATTCGATCCAGGTGATCGTAGGCACAAAGGTACAGTTTGTTGCGGATGAGATGAAGAAGATGCTGAAATAGTTCAGCCATCGGGCTGTCTTTTCTGTAATGTAAGGTAGGATCGGTTCTTTCTTTAAAGAGAGCCGGTCCTATTTTGCTGCAGAAACTTCCTGGAAGCTGTAATAGAATTGAAAGATAAAATCGGTTGAAAGATAGTGAAAGCCTTGATACAATAGAAAAAAGACGAGAGCCCTGCAGGCGGTATTTCCTGATGGGAAAAGCGGCGGCAGGGAGAAAGAGGCGTATATGAAGAGGAAGATAACAGCGGTGTGGGCGGCGGCGCTGCTGCTGTCAGCCGGGGCGGCCAATGTGACGGCTCTGGCTGAAGGCTGGGCGCAGTCCAACGGCAGCTGGGTCTACTATGACAGCAATGGAAATAAGATACATAACGAGTGGAGAAAGGGTGCGGATGGTAAATGGCGCTATCTGGACGGAGACGGCAGCATGGCGGTCAATGTCTGGATAGACGGCGATTACTATGTGGACAGCGATGGCATCATGGTTACTGAAAAGTGGCTCCATGTACCGGAAGATGAAGGAGAGGATGAGTGGTATTATTTTACCGAGTCCGGCAGGAAGGTAGAGGATACCTGGAAGAAGATTTCGGACAAGTGGTATCATTTTGACAGCAATGGAGCCATGGAACGGGGCTGGATTCTGGATGATATGTATTATACTGGTGACGATGGCGTGATGCGTACCGGCTGGCAGAAGCTGATTCCGCCGGAGCAGTATGACGAGGAGATCAACAAGGTGGTGCCGGGGTATGACACGGGCTCCATTGATTACGGGGAGGACGGGTATTACTGGTTCTATTTTGGAACTAACGGTAAGAAATATGTTCCCGGCGATGACAACTCCGGCGACGATTACGGCACCCGCAAGATTGACGGGGACTATTACTGCTTTGATGATGACGGAATCTTGCAGATGGGCTGGAAAAATGTACGCAATAATAACGGCGGCTCCATTCAGGATTATATGTACTTTGGTTCAGACGGCAAGGCGCGGATTGGCTGGTATTCCATTGAACCGCCGGAGGATCTGGAGGGCTATGACGGAGATGTGGAGTGGTTTTATTTCTCCAATAACGGAACGCCCAAGGCTGCCGACTCGGATCGTCTGGATACCCAGGATCTGACCCGGATCAACGGAAAGACATACCTCTTTAATGAAAAGGGAAATCCGCTGTATGGGCTGAGAAAGGTGTATACAGGATCGGGGGATGACAACTGGACGGCGTATTATTTCGGCAATAAGAACCAGAGCTGCGTACAGAAGGGAAAGATGACGGTAGAAGAGGACGGTGGCTCTAAGACAGAATATTATTTCAGCGACAACGGCCGCGGCTATACCGGCGTCCGCGACGGCCGCCTCTATTATAAAGGAAAGCTTCAGAAGGCAACGGATGGACAGAAGTACGTCTGCTACCGGGTAGACGGTGGAAATTATGTGGTAAACAGTTCAGGAAAGGTTATGAAGGATACCACGGTGAAGAACAGCGACGGGGTAAAATTTAAAACCACAGCCTCCGGCACCCTGAGTACGGCAGATGATGATTCTGATATTGACTCTTATGTGACAGCTCCAGAGGAGCCGTTGTGCCTGGAAAGCTGAGGCGCCGGACGGAGGAAGGGTCCCGTTTTGATTTGAAGCTGATAAAGCGCATTATATTATTTATAGAAGAAACTCCCTTTCTGGAGAATCGTGTGGCTGAAACAGGTCTCCGGTTTCAAAAGAGGGGAGTTTTTTCTGACATGGAAACGGTGTGTGCTGTAAATTGCAGGACGTAGGGTTCCATATGTACCGATGGAAGAGAGGGATGAGAAAAAATTAAAAAAATACTTGCATTTCCTGCAAACATATGATATTCTTGAAAAGCTGTGACATGATAGCAAAGAAGCGCGAGGTTGCTGCCCACCATAAGGCAGGTTTTCCGTGGAGCGAATGTCAAGTTAGGAAACTGGCGACAAGTCACTGTACCAATTAAAGAAACTGCTGCAAATTTAGCAGAATCAGTGTGGGGTTCCGTGAGGACACACACGGGAACGTGTACAGTCACCGCTTGTCGTACTTGGTTTATAAAGTGCGAAAAGGAGGCGACTTTTTTTATGGCAAGTCAAGTAATGAGAATCACATTAAAAGCTTATGATCATCAGTTAGTAGATCAGTCCGCTGGAAAGATCATCGAGACAGTAAAAAAGACAGGATCTCAGGTGAGCGGACCGGTGCCGTTACCAACAAAGAAAGAGGTTGTAACCATTCTGCGTGCGGTTCATAAGTACAAGGATTCCAGAGAGCAGTTCGAGCAGAGAACTCACAAGAGACTCATCGACATCACTGCTCCAAGCCAGAAGACAGTAGATGCACTGTCCAGACTGGAGATGCCTGCAGGCGTTTACATCGACATCAAGATGAAAACAAAGTAAGGATGCCGAAGGGCTGTTTAAATGATTAAGTTTATATCCTGAAGGGTTTAGATATAAAAGCAACACTACATTCCTGTAGGAATCAACATACCGGAAACGGTTCATAGTGTTCCACCTATATTAGACTGTTCTAGGATGAATGCGAAAGCATTCCGCTGTAGATCAAGAAACAGGAGGTAAGACAATGAAGAAAGCGATTTTAGCAACAAAAGTCGGAATGACCCAGATCTTCAATGAGAATGGTGCGTTAGTTCCGGTAACTGTACTTCAGGCTGGCCCCTGTGTAGTAACACAGGTTAAGACAGAAGAGAACGACGGTTACAAAGCAGTACAGGTTGGTTTCGTTGACAAGAGAGAGAAGTTAGTCAGCAAGCCGGTAAAGGGCCACTTTGACAAGGCCGGCGTATCTTACAAGAGATATGTGAGAGAGTTCAGATTAGAGAATGCGCAGGAGTATTCTGTAAAGGATGAGATCAAGGCAGACATCTTCGCAGCAGGCGATAAGATTGATGCAACCGCTATTTCCAAGGGTAAAGGCTTCCAGGGCGCAATCAAGAGACATGGACAGCACAGAGGACCTATGGCTCATGGTTCCAAGTTCCATCGCCATCAGGGTTCCAATGGTTCCGCTACCACCCCAGGCCGTGTATTCAAGGGCAAGGGAATGCCTGGACAGATGGGTCGCAAGCAGATCACTGTTCAGAATCTTGAGGTAGTTAAGATTGATGCCGAGAACAACCTGATTCTGGTTAAGGGTGCGGTTCCAGGACCAAAGAAGTGCCTGGTTACTGTAAAGGAAACCGTTAAGGTTGAGAGGTAAGCTTTTATAGGAAAGGAGGAATTCACAGATGGCAAACGTATCTGTTTACAATATGGAAGGTAAGGAAGTTGGCACATTAGAACTGAATGATGCAGTGTTCGGCGTAGAAGTAAACGAGCACCTGGTACATCTTGCAGTTGTTGCACAGCTTGCTAATAAGCGTCAGGGAACACAGAAGGCAAAGACACGTTCTGAGGTTTCCGGCGGCGGAAGAAAGCCCTGGAGACAGAAGGGAACCGGTCATGCAAGACAGGGATCCACAAGATCTCCTCAGTGGACAGGCGGCGGCGTAGTATTCGCACCGACTCCAAGGGATTACACTATCACCCTGAACAAGAAGGAGAAGAGAGCAGCTCTTAAGTCCGCTCTGACAAGCCGTGTTCAGGCGAACAAGTTTATCGTGGTTGATGAGCTGAAGTTTGACGAGATCAAGACAAAGAACTTCAAGAATGTTATGAACAACTTAAACGTTTCCAAGGCTCTGGTAGTTCTGGCTGACAATGATCAGAACACTGTATTATCCGCAAGAAACGTTGCTGATGTAAAGACTGCTCAGGTTGGAACCATCAATGTATATGACATTCTGAAGTACAACACTGTAGTTGCTACCAAGGCAGCTGTTGCATCCATCGAGGAGGTGTACGCGTAATGGCAGATATCAGATATTATGACGTCATTTTAAAGCCGGTTATCACCGAGAAGAGCATGAACGCCATGGGTGACAAGAAGTACACATTCATGGTACACGTAGACGCTAACAAGTCTATGATCAAAGAGGCTGTTGAGAAGATGTTTCCGGGCACCAAGGTTGCTTCCGTAAACACCATGAACTACGACGGCAAGACAAAGAGAAGAGGAATGACCTTCGGCAAGACCGCTGCTTCCAAGAAGGCTATTGTTAAGCTGACAGAGGACAGCAAGGATATCGAGGTATTCCAGGGACTGTAAGCCGCAGACGCGTGCAGAGTCCGATTAAATATCACCCGCCGGGCCTGTCCCGGCCGGAGAACTTATACGGCAGCAAGGCCGTGAAAAGAATTTGAAAAGGAGTACAATGTCATGGGAATTAAGAAGTATAATGCCTATACACCTTCCAGAAGACATATGACCGGTTCTGATTTCAAGGAAATCACCAAGAAAACTCCAGAGAAGTCTCTGGTAGTATCTCTTGAGAAGAACGCTGGTCGTAACAATCAGGGTAAGATCACTGTTCGTCACAGAGGCGGCGGCAGCAGAAGAAAATACAGAATCATCGACTTTAAGAGAAACAGCAAGGATGGAATTGCTGCAACTGTTATCGGTATCGAGTACGATCCTAACAGAAGCGCCAACATCGCACTGATCTGCTACGCAGACGGTACAAAGTCCTACATCCTCGCTCCTCAGGGCTTAACTGACGGAATGAAGGTTATGAGCGGCGACACAGCAGAAGCCAAGGTTGGTAACTGTATGCCACTGTATCACATTCCTGTAGGTACACAGGTACACAATATTGAGTTATATCCCGGCAAGGGCGGTCAGCTGGTTCGTTCCGCAGGAAACTCTGCACAGCTGATGGCTAAGGAAGGCAAGTATGCCACCTTACGTTTACCCTCCGGTGAAATGAGAATGGTTCCGATCATCTGCCGCGCAACCATTGGTGTTGTTGGCAATGGCGAACACTCCCTGATCAACATTGGTAAAGCTGGTAGAAAACGTCACATGGGTATCAGACCTACCGTTCGCGGTTCCGTAATGAACCCTAACGATCATCCACACGGTGGTGGTGAGGGCAAGACCGGCATCGGCCGTCCAGGTCCATGCACACCATGGGGCAAGCCTGCTCTGGGCCTTAAGACCAGAAAGAAAAACAAGCAGTCTAACAAGTTGATCGTAAGAAGACGTGATGGCAAAACCATCAAATAATTAAGGAGGTTAAGAACACATGGCTCGTTCACTGAAAAAAGGACCATTTGCAGACGCGCATCTGTTAAAGAAAGTAGACGCTATGAATGCAGCAGGACAGAAGCAGGTAATCAAGACCTGGTCCCGCCGTTCAACAATCTTCCCGCAGATGGTTGGTCATACAATCGCCGTTCATGACGGAAGAAAGCACGTTCCGGTATACGTTACTGAGGATATGGTAGGACATAAACTGGGTGAGTTCGTAGCAACCAGAACCTACAGAGGCCACGGTAAAGACGAGAAGAAGTCCGGCGTTAGAAAGTAATCCACGGGTAAGATTGAAAGGAGGTTTTTACCAATGGCAAAAGGACATAGATCCCAAATCAAGAGAGAAAGAAATGCCCAGAAGGACACAAGACCAAGCGCAACACTGTCTTACGCTAGAGTGTCTGTCCAGAAGGCTTGCTTTGTATTAGATGCCATCAGAGGCAAAGATTTACAGACCGCACTTGGTATTGTAACATACAATCCCAGATATGCTTCCAGCTTAGTTAAGAAGTTACTGGAATCAGCAGCAGCAAACGCTGAGAACAATAACAACATGGATCCCGCAAAACTGTACGTAGAAGAGTGCTACGCAAACCAGGGACCAACTATGAAGAGAGTCAGACCGAGAGCTCAGGGCCGCGCTTACAGAATCGAGAAGAGAATGAGCCACATCACTGTAGTTCTCAATGAAAGATAGGAGGCAAATATGGGACAGAAAGTTAATCCACACGGCTTAAGAGTCGGTGTTATTAAAGACTGGGATTCCAGATGGTATGCAGAAGCTGATTTTGCAGACTGCCTGGTTGAAGACTATAATATCAGAAAGTTCTTAAAGAACAGATTAAAGAATTCCGGTGTTTCCAAGATCGAGATCGAGCGTGCATCTGACCGTGTAAAGGTTATCATCTACACTGCTAAGCCAGGCGTAGTAATCGGCAAGGGCGGCGCTGAGATCGAGAAGCTGAAGGCCGAAGTTCAGAAGATGACATCCAAGAAGCTGTTCGTAGACATCAAAGAGATCAAGAGACCGGACAGAGATGCTCAGCTGGTTGCAGAGTCTATCGCACAGCAGCTGGAGAACCGTGTTTCCTTCCGCCGCGCTATGAAGTCTACCATGGGCAGAACCATGAAGGCTGGCGTTAAGGGTATCAAGACTGCTGTTGCAGGCCGTCTGGGCGGCGCTGATATGGCACGTACCGAGTTCTACAGCGAGGGTACTATCCCGCTTCAGACATTAAGAGCAGATATTGACTATGGTTTCGCAGAGGCAGATACAACCTACGGCAAGATTGGCGTTAAGGTATGGATCTACAAAGGCGAGGTACTTCCTACTAAAGGAAACAAGGAAGGGAGCGATAAATAATGTTAATGCCTAAGAGAGTAAAGCGTCGTAAACAGTTCCGTGGATCTATGGCCGGTAAGGCATTAAGAGGTAATACGATCTCTAACGGTGAGTACGGTTTAGTCGCTACTGAACCATGTTGGATCAAGTCAAACCAGATCGAGGCAGCCCGAGTTGCCATGACACGTTACATCAAGCGTGGCGGTAAGGTTTGGATTAAGATTTTCCCCGATAAACCTGTAACAGCAAAGCCAGCAGAAACCCGTATGGGTTCCGGTAAGGGCGCTCTGGAGTACTGGGTAGCAGTTGTAAAGCCAGGCCGCGTATTATTTGAGATCGCTGGTGTACCAGAGGAAACAGCGAAAGAAGCACTTCGTCTTGCTATGCACAAGCTGCCATGCAAGTGTAAGATTGTTTCTAAAGCAGATTTAGAAGGCGGTGATAACAGTGAAAACTAATAAATTTGTAGAAGAGTTAAAGAATAAGTCAGCAAATGAGCTGAATGAAGAGTTAGTAGCTGCGAAGAAGGAACTGTTCAATTTAAGATTCCAGAATGCGACCAATCAGTTAGACAACACATCCCGGATCAAGGAAGTGCGCAAGAACATTGCACGGATCCAGACTGTTATCACTGAGAAGGCTAATGCTTAATGAAAGGAGAACTTACCGTGGAAAGAAATTTAAGAAAGACCCGTACCGGTAAAGTGGTAAGCAACAAGATGGATAAGACCATCGTTGTAGCAATCGAGGACCACGTAAAACACCCAATGATCGGTAAGATCGTTAAGAAAACCGTTAAGCTGAAGGCTCATGATGAGAACAATGAGTGCGGCATCGGTGATACTGTAAAAGTAATGGAAACAAGACCACTGTCCAAGGATAAGAGATGGAGACTTGTTGAGATTATCGAGAAAGCAAGATAATTCAGGAAGGAGTTAACAGGTATGGTTCAGCAGGAAACAAGACTTAAGGTTGCCGACAATACCGGTGCAAAGGAACTTCTCTGCATCCGCGTTATGGGTGGTTCAACCAGAAGATATGCAAATATCGGCGATATCATCGTTGCTTCCGTTAAAGATGCAACACCAGGCGGTGTTGTAAAGAAGGGCGATGTTGTAAAGGCTGTAGTGGTTCGTTCTGTTAAGGGCGCTCGCCGCAAAGACGGTTCCTACATCAAGTTTGATGAGAACGCTGCAGTAATTATTAAGGATGACAAGACTCCAAGAGGAACTCGTATCTTTGGGCCTGTAGCCAGAGAATTAAGAGACAAGCAGTTCATGAAGATTGTCTCCCTGGCTCCAGAAGTATTATAAGGAGGGTGTCCACTGTGCAGAAAATCAAGAAAGACGATTTAGTAGTTGTAATCGCAGGTAAAGATAAAGACAAACAGGGAAAGGTACTCTCTGTTGATACAAAGAAGAACAAGGTTCTGGTTCAGGGCTGCAATATGATCACAAAGCATACAAAGCAGTCTCCGGCCAACCCACAGGGCGGCATTGTAAATCAGGAAGCTCCCATTGATATCTCCAATGTAATGCTGGTAGTTGACGGCAAGGCAACCAGAGTTGGTTTCGAGGTTAGAGACGGAAAGAAAGTCCGCGTAGCCAAGAAGTCCGGCAAGGTTGTTGACTAATTCAGGAGAGGAGGAAAAAAACGTTGGCTAGATTAAAAGAACAGTATCAGAACGAATTTGTAGACGCTCTGATGAAGAAATTTGGATATAAGAACGTTATGCAGGTGCCGAAGCTTGATAAGATCGTTATCAACATGGGCGTAGGCGAAGCTAAGGAAAATGCCAAGGTTCTGGATTCCGCAGTTCGGGATCTGGAAATCATCTCCGGCCAGAAGGCTGTAACAACAAAGGCTAAGAAGTCTGTTGCAAACTTCAAGATCCGTGAAGGCATGGCAATCGGCTGCAAGGTAACTCTTCGCGGCGAGAGAATGTATGAGTTCCTGGATCGTCTGATCAACCTGGCACTGCCGCGTGTACGTGACTTCAGAGGTGTTAACCCTAACGCATTTGATGGCAGAGGAAACTATGCTCTTGGTATCAAGGAGCAGCTGATCTTCCCTGAGATTGAATACGATAAAGTTGACAAGGTAAGAGGTATGGATATCATCTTCGTTACCACTGCTAAGACAGACGAGGAAGCTCGTGAACTTTTGACATTATTCAATATGCCTTTTGCAAAATAGTTAGGAGGAAACTTTCATGGCTAAGACTTCAATGAAGATCAAACAGCAGCGTCCTGCTAAATTCTCTACCAGAGAGTACAATCGCTGCAGAATCTGCGGCCGTCCACACGCTTACCTGAGAAAGTACGGCATCTGCAGAATTTGCTTCCGCGAACTGGCTTATAAGGGTCAGATTCCTGGTGTTAAGAAGGCAAGCTGGTAAGCTTTAGAGAATTTAGAAAAGGAGGCACACAACAATGACAATGAGCGATCCGATTGCAGATATGCTTACAAGAATCCGTAACGCTAACACTGCAAAGCACGATACAGTAGATGTACCTTCATCCAAGATGAAATTAGCTATTGCTGATATTCTGGTAAATGAAGGATATATTGCAAAGTACGACCTGGTAGAGGATGGTGGTTTCCAGATCATCCGCCTTACCTTAAAGTACGGCAAAGACAAGAATGAGAAGATCATTTCCGGTATCAAGAGAATCTCCAAGCCTGGTCTGCGCGTATACGCAAACAAAGAGGAGCTTCCGAAGGTACTTGGCGGACTTGGAACCGCTATCATCTCCACCAACCAGGGCGTGATCACTGACAAGGAAGCACGCAGACTTGGCGTAGGCGGCGAGGTTCTGGCTTTCGTTTGGTAGTAAGGAAACTTCGACAGCACTAAGCTCATTAAAAACCTCGCTAAGTGCTGCGAAGTGCTTTCGCACGTAAGCGCTCACATGACAGGCGCTGAGTGCTCAATGCAACTGAAAACAGAGAGACCGCACAGGTCTCTCCGAGAATTTAAGTAGGAGGTAATAGGCATGTCACGTATCGGTAGAATGCCAGTTGTGATCCCGGCAGGAGTAACTGTTACGATCGCAGAAGGAAACAAAGTGACCGTAAAGGGTCCAAAGGGAACACTTGAGAGAGATCTTGCTCCAGAGATGACCATCGAGGAGAAGGAAGGTCACATTATCGTAAGCAGACCAAACGATTTAAAGAGAATGAAATCCTTACATGGTCTGACCAGAACCCTGATCAACAACATGATCCACGGTGTAACTGAGGGTTATGAGAAAGTTCTGGAAGTAAACGGTGTTGGTTACAGAGCTGCAAAGCAGGGCAAAAAGCTTACTCTGAACCTGGGATACTCTCATCCGGTAGAGATGGAAGATCCTGAGGGCATCGAGACTGTTCTTGATGGACAGAACAAGATCATCGTTAAAGGTATCAGTAAAGAAAAAGTTGGCCAGTACGCTGCTGAGATCAGAGACAAGAGAAGACCTGAGCCTTACAAGGGCAAGGGTATCAAGTACGCTGATGAGGTTATCAGACGTAAAGTTGGTAAGACTGGTAAGAAATAATTAAGGAGAGTGTAAAAATGGTTAACAAACAGTCAAGAAGCGAAATTCGCGTAAAGAAGCACAACAGAATGCGTAACCGTTTTGCTGGCACAGCAGAGAGACCGCGTCTGGCAGTGTTTAGAAGTAATAATCATATGTATGCTCAAATTATCGACGATACGGTTGGTAACACTCTGGTTGCTGCTTCCACAGTTGAGAAAGAGATCAAGGCTGAACTGGAAAAGACAAACGACAAGGCAGCTGCAGCATACGTTGGTACAGTAATTGCAAAGAGAGCCCTTGAAAAAGGTATCAAGGAAGTTGTTTTCGACAGAGGCGGCTTTATATATCAGGGCAAAATTCAGGCATTAGCAGATGCAGCTCGTGAAGCTGGTCTGGATTTCTAATAGAGAGGAGAACAAGCATGAAGCGTACAATTATTGATGCCAGTCAGTTGGAACTGAATGATAGAGTAGTGGCAATCAAGAGAGTATCCAAGACTGTTAAAGGTGGACGTACCATGAGATTTTCCGCTCTGGTAGTAGTTGGTGACGGAAATGGCCATGTAGGCGTTGGTCTTGGCAAGGCAGGAGAGGTTCCGGAAGCAATCCGCAAGGGTAAAGAGGCTGCCGTTAAGAACCTGGTTGAGATCCCGATCGATGAGAACAAGAGCATCCCTCATGACTTTATCGGCAAGTTCGGAAGCGCAAGCGTTCTGTTAAAGAGAGCTCCCGAAGGTACCGGTATCATCGCCGGCGGTCCAGCTCGTGCCGTAGTTGAGTTAGCAGGTATCAAGAATATCCGTACCAAGTCTTTAGGTTCCAACAACAAGACAAACGTAGTTCTTGCAACGGTTACAGGTTTAACCTCTTTAAAGACTCCTGAGGAGTTCGCAAGACTTCGCGGCAAATCTGTTGAAGAGATCGTAGGCTAATAGGAGGAAACAGACATGGCAGAGAAATTAAAAATCACATTAGTCAAGTCCCCTATCGGTGCTATTCCAAAGCAGAGAGCAACTGTTGAGGCACTTGGACTGAACAAAATGCACAAGACAGTTGAAATGCCTGATAATGGCGCTGTCAGAGGCATGATTCAGAATGTTAGACATTTAGTTAAAGTAGAAGAGATCTAATTTTAGATAAAGTAAGGAGGTGCAGTCATGGAGTTATCAAATTTACAGCCTGCTGCAGGTTCAAAGCATAGCGACAATTTCAGAAGAGGCCGCGGCCATGGTTCAGGCAATGGTAAGACCGCTGGTAAGGGCCACAAGGGTCAGAAAGCTCGTTCCGGAGCTCCAAGACCAGGCTTTGAAGGCGGACAGATGCCATTATACAGACGTCTGCCAAAGCGCGGATTCACAAATATGAATTCCAAGCATATTGTTGGCATTAACGTAAGCGCTCTTGAGAGATTCGATAACGACGCCGTAGTTACAGTAGAGACTCTGCTGGAGGCTGGCGTGGTTAAGAACCCAAGAGATGGTGTTAAGATCCTTGGAAATGGAGAATTAACCAAAAAGCTGACCGTTAAGGTGAATGCATTCAGTGAAGGTGCAAAATCTAAAATCGAGGCTTTAGGTGGAACCTGCGAGGTGATCTAATGTTTAAAACGATTAGAAACGCTTTCAAGGTAAAAGAGCTTCGAGGGAAGATACTTTATACCTTTATGATGCTGGTAGTCATTCGTTTTGGCTCCCAGCTTCCCATTCCGGGAATTGAGAGTACGTTCTTTAAGGATTGGTTTGCGAAACAGACGACAGATGTATTCGGCTTTTTTAATGCAATGACAGGTGATTCATTTTCAAATATGTCCATCTTTGCTCTGAGCATTACGCCGTACATTACTTCTTCCATTATTATCCAGCTGCTTACCATTGCGATTCCAAAGCTGGAAGAGCTGCAGAAGGATGGAGAAGAGGGAAGAAAGAAAATTCAGGAATACACCCGATATACAACCGTTGCACTGGCTCTCCTTGAATCAAGCGCCATGGCCATTGGCTTTGGACGTCAGGGACTTCTTCAGGACTATAATGCATGGAACGTGATCATTGCCATCGCTACCATGACAACGGGCAGCTCCCTTCTTATGTGGATCGGTGAGCAGATCACGGATAAGGGTGTAGGAAACGGTATTTCCATCGTACTTCTGTTTAATATCCTGTCCAGTATTCCCGATGACATCAAAAGCCTTTACTATCGTTTTATATTCGGTCAGTCCATTCCCGTAATGGCGGGCGCAGCAATTCTGATCGCACTGGTTATCGTGCTGATGGTTGTCTTTGCGGTTGTTTTAAACAACGCAGAGAGAAGGATTCCGGTACAGTATTCAAAGAAGATGGTGGGCCGCAAGATGGTCGGCGGTCAGGCTTCCAATATTCCGTTGAAGGTCAATACCGCAGGCGTTATGCCGGTTATCTTCGCTTCTTCGATCATGTCCTTCCCGGTCGTGATCGCTCAGTTCTTCCCCGTGGATTATACATCCATCGGCGGTAAGATTCTGACGATGCTCAATTCCGCTTCCTGGTGCAAGCCGTCGCAGCCGATTTATTCTATCGGCCTTGTGATCTATATCGTACTGTTATTCGTATTCGCTTACTTCTATACGACCATTACCTTTAATCCACTGGAAGTGGCAAACAATATGAAGAAGCAGGGCGGTTTCATCCCTGGTATCCGTCCGGGCAAGCCAACCAGCGATTATCTGAATCATATTTTGAGTTATATTGTTTTTATCGGTGCAGTCGGCCTTACAGTGGTAGCGCTTGTTCCGATCATGGCATCCGGTTTGCTTAATGTGAGCCGCATTTCATTCTCAGGAACATCCCTGATCATTATCGTAGGCGTTGTGCTTGAAACGATCAAAGCAGTAGAATCTCAGATGCTTGTGCGTTATTATAAGGGATTTTTGAACGATTAACATAACAGTTGGATCAGTCAATCTGCCTTTGTGGTATTCCACAAGGGCGGATTGATTGCGTTATAGGAAAGAGGAGAGAAATCTCATGAAGATCATCATGTTAGGTGCTCCGGGAGCCGGAAAAGGCACCCAGGCAAAGAAGATCGCAGCTAAATACGGCATACCACATATTTCTACCGGAGACATTTTCCGGGCAAATATCAAGAACGGCACAGAGCTGGGCCTGAAGGCAAAATCTTATATGGACGCAGGCGGCCTGGTTCCCGATGAGATCACCATTGGTATGCTCTTAGACCGGATCCATCAGGCGGACTGTGAAAACGGTTATGTGCTGGACGGTTTTCCAAGAACCATCCCTCAGGCAGAGAGCCTGACAGAGGCGTTAAAAAAGAACGGCGAGTCCATTGACTTCGCGGTCAATGTGGATGTTCCGGATGAGAATATCATCAGCCGTATGTCCGGCCGCCGCGCCTGCTTAAACTGCGGCGCTACCTACCATATCGTATATAATGCTCCAAAGAAAGAGGGCGTATGCGATGCCTGCGGACAGGAGCTGGTATTAAGAGAGGATGACAAGCCCAAGACCGTTAAGAAGCGTCTTGACGTATACCATGACCAGACACAGCCTCTGATCGATTATTATAAGAAGGAAGGCGTTCTGGCTGAGGTTGACGGAACAAAGGACATGGAAGAGGTCTTTCAGAATATTGCAGCAATTTTAGGAGCATAAACCATGGTAACGATTAAATCTGAACGGGAAATTGAATTGATGCGGGAAGCTGGCAGGATTCTTGCAAAGGTCCATGAGGAACTGGGCAGGATCGTAAAGCCGGGAATTTCCACAAAGGAGATCGACCGCATTTGTGAAGAAATGATCCGCAGCCATGGATGCATCCCCTCCTTCCTGAATTACGAAGGATATCCGGCTTCCGTGTGTATTTCCATCAATGATGAGGTAGTGCACGGAATCCCAAGCAAACACCGGTATCTGGAGGAAGGCGATATCGTCAGCCTGGATACAGGTGTAATATGGAAGGGATATCAGTCGGATGCGGCAAGAACCCATATGATCGGCGAGGTCAGTGCCGAGGCGAGAAAGCTGGTGGAGGTAACGCAGCAGAGCTTCTTTGAAGGAATAAGGTTTGCGAAAGCCGGCAATCATCTCAATGATATTTCAAAGGCCATCCAGGAATATACGGAAAGTTTTGGTTTCGGTGTGGTAAGAGATCTGGTGGGACACGGCATCGGCACAGAGATGCATGAGGAGCCGGAAATCCCTAATTTCTCACAGCGTCGAAAAGGCATCCGTCTGGCGCCTGGTATGACCCTTGCCATCGAGCCTATGATCACCGCGGGCCGTTATGATGTGGTATGGATGGATGACGGCTGGACCGTTGCAACAGAGGACGGTTCACTGGCAGCTCATTATGAGAATACCATTCTGATTACCGACGGCGAGCCTGAGATCCTGTCTCTGTAACAGAGGTGGATCATGGCGGAAATGAAAACGGCCTGCCTGGTAAAGAGCCTGGCAGGCCATGACAAAGATGAATATTATATCATAATCCGCGTTCAGGGCGAATATGCTTACCTGTCAGACGGCAGAAAGCATCCGCTGAACCGGCCAAAGCGCAAGAACATAAAACATCTGCAGCCCGTAAATGAGTATGACGGGATACTGAGAGAGAAGCTGACCGGGGGCAGGCCCGCAGAGGATGAAGAGATCGCCCGTTGGATCCGCAGCCGTATAAGCAGTAGGAGGGAAAGAAAATGTCAAAAGCAGACGTAATCGAAATTGAAGGAACCGTAGTTGAGAAGCTGCCGAACGCCATGTTTCAGGTAGAACTGGAGAACGGCCATCAGGTATTGGCTCACATCAGCGGAAAGCTCCGCATGAATTATATCCGTATCCTGCCGGGAGATAAGGTTACACTGGAGATGTCTCCATACGACCTGTCCAAGGGAAGAATTATCTGGAGAGATAAATAAGCAGGGAGCAAATAAAAAACAGACACAAAAAATGCTTGCATTTCCAATAAAATTTTGGTATAATGTTTTAGCAACTTTGTGGTCTATAGAAAGGAGAATTACTGTGAAGGTTAGATCATCCGTAAAGCCGATCTGCGAAAAGTGCAAGATCATTAAGAGAAAAGGCAGTATCAGAGTAATTTGCGAAAATCCAAAGCATAAACAGAGACAAGGTTAATCAATTTTAGGAGGTGTATTACACACATGGCTCGTATTTCAGGTGTTGACTTACCAAGAGAAAAACGTGTTGAGATCGGTCTTACTTACATCTACGGAATCGGTAGAGCAAGCTCCAACCGTATCTTAGCAGAAGCTGGCGTTAATCCGGACACTCGCGTTAAGGATTTAACCGATGATGAGGTAAAGAAGCTGGCTAACATCATTTCCGAGACTCAGACTGTAGAAGGTGATCTGCGCAGAGAGATCGCTATGAATATCAAGAGACTTCAGGAAATCGGTTGCTACAGAGGAATCCGTCACAGAAAGAGCCTGCCGGTTCGCGGACAGAAAACAAAGACCAACGCAAGAACCTGCAAGGGTCCGAGAAAGACAGTAGCAAACAAGAAGAAGTAATTTTTGTAACACCGTAACCGAATTCGGATTTATATGTTTTAAAAACAGGAAGAACGAATTCATAATCAATGAGAAAGTAGGTTAGTTTAAAATGGCTAAAAAAGTGTCCACTACAGCAAAAAAAGTGACAAAAAAGCGTGTAAAGAAAAACGTTGAACGCGGACAGGCACATATCCAGTCATCTTTTAATAACACGATCGTTACATTAACTGATGCGCAGGGTAACGCTTTATCATGGGCAAGTGCCGGTGGTCTGGGATTTAGAGGTTCAAGGAAATCTACTCCTTATGCAGCTCAGATGGCAGCAGAAACTGCTACAAAGGCAGCCCTTATACATGGCTTAAAGTCAGTAGACGTTATGGTTAAAGGTCCTGGTTCAGGACGTGAAGCAGCGATCCGTGCCCTTCAGGCATGTGGTCTGGAAGTAACCAGCATCAAGGACGTAACTCCAGTTCCTCACAATGGATGCCGTCCGCCAAAGCGCAGAAGAGTCTGATGATTTTAATCTAGGAGGTAATTAAAGTGGCAGTAGATAGAGTTCCTGTTCTTAAAAGATGTAGATCCCTTGGACTGGATCCAATCTATTTAGGAATCGATAAAAAGTCTAACAGAGAATCTAAGAGAGCAAACAAGAAGATCAGCGAGTATGGTCTTCAGTTAAGAGAGAAGCAGAAGGCAAAGTTCATTTACGGCGTATTAGAGAAGCCTTTCCGCAACTACTATGCAAAGGCATCCAAGATGAACGGTATGGTTGGTACCAACCTGATGATCCTTCTGGAGTGCAGACTGGATAACGTACTGTTCCGTATGGGCCTTGGACGTACCCGCAAGGAGGCAAGACAGATCGTTGACCACAAGCACGTTTTAGTAAACGGCAAGCAGGTAAACATTCCGTCTTACCAGGTTAAGGCTGGCGATGTGATCGAGATCAAAGAGAAGTTTAAGTCTGCTCAGAGATACAAGGATATCCTGGAAGTAACTGCAGGCCGTATGGTTCCTGCATGGATCGAGGCTGATCAGGAGAACCTGCGCGGCACCGTTAAGGAGCTGCCAACCAGAGACGAGATCGACGTTCCTGTAAACGAGATGCTTATCGTCGAGCTGTACTCCAAATAATCCGTTTGTATATAAAGTATTTATGGTATGCCTGTCTTATTTTTGGACAGGCGTACTTTGCTGGAAAGCACCGGTATGCAGGGACTGCCTCAGAGGCGTTTTCCCTGTGTTAAACCCTCGAGATTTGACAGAGACCCAAAAAAGGAGGGGCTATTAGTGTTCGATTTTGAAAAACCAAACATTGAAATCGCAGAGATTTCAGAAGACAAAAGATACGGCAAGTTTGTAGTTGAACCACTTGAGAGAGGTTACGGTACTACACTGGGCAATTCCTTAAGAAGGATCATGCTTTCTTCTTTACCCGGAGCCGCAGTGAGTCAGGTAAAAATCGATGGTGTCCTGCATGAGTTCAGTTCCATTCCAGGAGTCAAGGAAGATGTAACTGAGATCATTATGAACATCAAAAGCTTAGCGATCAAGAACAACAGCGATACCGATGAGCCGAAAGTTGCATACATTGAATTTGAAGGCGAAGGCGTGATCACTGCTGCTGATATTCAGGCAGATGCTGATATCGAGATCATGAATCCCGATCAGGTGATCGCAACCTTAAGCGGCGGCGCAGACAGCAAGTTCTATATGGAACTTACGATCACGAAGGGCCGCGGCTATGTAAGCGCAGATAAGAATAAAAACGCAGATCTGCCTATCGGCGTGATCGCGGTTGATTCTATTTATACTCCTGTTGAGCGTGTCAATATGGCAGTTGCCAATACCCGTGTGGGCCAGCAGACTGACTATGACAAGCTGACGCTGGAGGTTTACACCAATGGCACATTGGCTCCCGATGAGGCAGTCAGCCTTGCTGCCAAGGTATTAAGCGAGCACTTAAATCTGTTTATCGACCTTTCCGAAGTAGCTGTGGGCGCTGAGATCATGGTTGAGAAGGAAGACAACGAGAAAGAGAAAGTGCTTGAGATGAATATTGACGAACTGGAGCTTTCCGTTCGTTCTTACAACTGTCTGAAGAGAGCTGGAATCAATACCGTAGAAGAGCTGTGCAACCGCACTTCTGAGGATATGATGAAGGTTCGCAACTTAGGCCGCAAGTCCTTAGAGGAAGTGCTGGCTAAGTTAAAGGAGCTGGGCCTGCAGCTAAATCCCAGCGATGAGGCTTAAGACAGATAAACAGACCTTAGCCAGTAAGTCCAAAGAAGCATGGCGCGGGTTGCCACTATAAAATAAACAGGACGGGAGAAAACGCCTTAGCCAGTAAGTCCAAGGAAGCATGGTGCAGGTGTTCCGTCAGATATGGAGGAAATGAATAATGGCAGGATATAGAAAATTAGGAAGAACATCCGATCAGAGAAAGGCTATGATCAGAAGCCAGGTTACGGCTCTGTTATACCATGGCCATATCAAGACAACCGAGACCCGTGCAAAGGAGATCCGCAAGGTCGCTGAGGGCCTGATCGCAATGGCAGTAAGAGAGAAGGATAACTTCGAGACTGTTAAGGTTACCGCTAAGGTTGCCCGCAAGGACAAAGACGGTAAGCGCGTGAAGGAAGTTGTAGACGGCAAGAAGGTTACCGTATATGATGAGGTAGAGAAGGAAATCAAGAAGGATATGCCTTCCAGACTTCATGCAAGAAGACAGATGTTAAAGGTTCTTTACGGCGTAACTGAGGTTCCGGCTCAGGCGGCTGGCAGAAAGAAGAACACCAAGTCTGTCGACCTGGTTGCTAAGTTATTTGATGAGGTTGCTCCCAAGTATGTTGACCGCAATGGTGGATACACCAGAATCGTAAAGATCGGACAGCGTAAGGGCGACGCTGCTATGGAAGTTCTGCTTGAGTTAGTTTAATCAGAATATAGTTATGCAGGCGGCTGCAGATACAGTAAAATGTATCTGCAGCCTTTTTTGATCCTTTGATCCGATGCCAGTCCGCAGGCAGATTCGGGCATTCAAGAAGAGGCTCCATCCTGAATGGTTACGAATTTAGACAGAATAGTCAGAATATCGTAAGTTGACGTTGGCATGGAAGGTGAACTATAATAATAACAGGTGATAGAAGAAAAAGAGATCTGATAAGGAGGTTACTGCGATGAAGGGGATGAAAGGGCTTCTGTGTCTGGCGCTGACAGCCGTCTTATTGACAGCAGCCGTGCCGTATACAGCCCAGGCAGCGGACTATAAGTATATTACAAGCATTTCATTGAAGGTTGAGGTAAATCTGGATGCAGGAGATGAGATCAACAGCGGAGACAGCTTAGGCACCTCAAAGGATGATTCCGGTACAAAAGTGTATACGACGTCGGATAAATATGAAGTGGCATCTGCAGAGTGGAGCAACGATAAAGACGTATCCATCGGCGATACGCCCAAGATTACCGTATGGCTGGAACCAAACTATTCCTCCAGCGGTGAATATGATTATCGTTTCCGCAGCAGCTACAGTTCCGGGAATGTAAGCATCAGCGGAGGCGAATTTGTTTCTGCCAGCAAGAGCGGCAGCGATTTAAAGGTAGTGTTGAGAGTCAACGGTGTCAAGGGTACCTATGAGGCCCCGGAGAATGCCGAGTGGGGCAGCGGAAAAGGAAAGGCTACCTGGGAAGAGCCGGATGATACTTCCGGTTACTATGATGTGATCCTGTACAGAGGATCCACGGTGATGAAGAAGCTGGAGAATTACAAAGGCACATCCTACAATTTTTATCCTTATATGACTAAGGAGGGAGATTATACGTTTAAGGTCCGTACAGTTCCGCATTCTGATACCCAGGAGCGTTACGGCAAGAAGAGTGACTGGACAGAATCCGACAGCAAATACATTGATGAGGACGAGGTTTCCGACGGTACGGGCCAGGACAATGGAAACGGTACTTCAGGCGGCAGCACCACTCCGGGCGGCGGAACCACCGATGTGGGATGGCGTCAGGACGGGAACAGCTGGTATTTTAAATACCCGGACGGGAATTATATCAAGGATAACTGGCTCAAATGGAACGACAAATGGTATCTCTTTGACAGCTCAGGCCGTATGCTTACGGGCTGGCAGAAGAAGAACAACTACTGGTATTATTTCGGCGAAAGCGGCGATATGAAGAAGGGATGGCTCAAGTCAGGAAATGTGTGGTACTACTTAAATCCCAATGACGGCGGACCGGAGGGTTCCATGGTCACAAACAGTTGGCTTACTATCAACGGAAAAACCTATTTTGTCAATGCCTCCGGCGTTATGGTGGAAGGCTGGTATCAGATCGAAGGAAAATATTATTACTTCTATCCTGGAGAAGGTTCCAAGGCTGTAAGCACTTCGATCAGCGGTTTTGTCCTGGACGCCAATGGAGTATGGCAGCATTAGTGCAGGCATTTCCCTGGCAGCCTGTGAAACAGGATCCCTGGAAAGGCATTTTAACCGAATATAAGATACCCTTAAAGGGAGCGGCTGAAAAGGGGCTGCTCCCCTTTTGTATACACGAGGTCTTGACTTATGGTTTGATATCAACTAAAATTGAAAAACGGAACAGATAACGGCATTTTTATGAAAGGAAATCAATGGGAATCGTAAAAACAGCCAGGCTGATATACGAGTATATCAGACATGATGAAGAGGAAAAGATCAAAGAGGTAAAACGCGCCATTGACGGTGTGGATCTGGATATAGAGGATGGCTCATTTACAGCCATCTTAGGACACAATGGATCCGGTAAGTCCACCCTGGCAAAGCACATTAACGGTCTGCTCCTGCCTACGGAGGGCACTGTGTGGGTGGGAGAGATGGATACAAAGGATGATGACCATATCTGGGATGTGCGGAAAACGGCCGGGATGGTCTTTCAGAACCCGGATAACCAGATCATAGGAAATATTGTGGAAGAGGACGTGGGCTTCGGTCCGGAAAATATTGGCATTTCCACAGAGGAGATCTGGAAACGGGTGGACGAGAGTTTAAAGGCAGTGGGAATGACGGCTTATCGGAAGCAGTCTCCCAATAAGCTGTCAGGAGGCCAGAAACAGCGGGTGGCTATTGCTGGCGTTATGGCCATGCGGCCCAGGTGCATTATCCTGGATGAGCCTACGGCTATGCTGGATCCAAACGGCAGAAAAGAGGTGATCCGCACCATCCGCCAGTTAAACCGGTCAGAAGGGATCACGGTTCTTCTGATCACGCATTATATGGAAGAGGCCATTGATGCAGACCGTATTGTGGTGATGGATGACGGCAGGATCGTCATGGACGGCCGGCCGAAGGAAATATTTGCAGGAGTAAAGGAATTAAAAGCCTATGGGCTGGATGTACCTCAGGTTACAGAACTGGCTTTTCAGCTGAAGGAGGCCGGGATGCCCCTGCCGGATGGCATACTTGGCCGGGAGGAACTGATGAAGGAGCTATTACCCCTTTTATAGAGAAAATGTGCGTCTGCTGCTTACAGTGAGGCACAGACGCCATCAGATAACGGTTAGGAGAATAGACCATGTCGATAAAAGCAGTTGATTTAAATTATGTATATGGAGGCGGGACTGCCTTTGAGCAGCACGCACTCTTTGATGTGAATTTCGAGATCCAGGATGGGGAATTTGTGGGGATTATCGGCCATACCGGTTCCGGAAAATCCACCCTGATCCAGCATTTAAACGGCCTTATGAGGGCCAGCTCCGGTGCTCTTTATTATAATGGAACGAACATTTACGAGGACGGCTATGATATGAAACAGCTGCGTACCAGGGTGGGACTGGTATTTCAGTACCCGGAGCACCAGCTGTTTGAGATCGATGTATTGACGGATGTGTGTTTCGGCCCCAAAAACCAGGGACTTTCTAAGGAAGAGGCAGAAGTCCGGGCAAAGGAGGCGCTGCGTCTGGCGGGGCTTGATGAAACGTATTACAGGCGGTCTCCGTTTGAACTTTCGGGAGGCCAGAAACGCCGCGTGGCTATTGCGGGAGTGCTGGCCATGGAGCCGGAGGTGCTGATCTTAGATGAGCCTACGGCGGGGCTTGACCCCAGAGGAAGGGATGAGATCCTGGATCAGATTGCAAGACTCCATACAGAACGCCATATGACCATCATCCTTGTATCCCACAGTATGGAGGACGTGGCCCGGTATGCAGACCGCCTGTTAGTAATGAACCATGGGAAAAAAGTCTTTGACGGCGCCCCCAGAGAAGTATTTTCCCATTATAAGGAACTGGAAGCCATGGGCCTTGCGGCCCCCCAGGTCACCTATCTGGTTCATGACTTAAAAGACAGAGGGATTCCCATTGATGAATCTATCACCACTGTGGAAGAGGCAAGAGAAGCGATCCTGTCTCTGTGGCGCAAAAAAGCGGAAAAGGAGGGAAAATAATGCTGAGAGAACTAACTTTAGGACAGTATTATCCCGCAGATTCCATTGTCCATCTCTTAGATCCCAGGACGAAACTGTTTGGGACCATGGTATTTATTGCCTCCCTTTTTATTGCTGATAATATCTGGGGCTACCTTATCGCTACCGCTGTGCTGGCCGCTGTGATCCGGCTGACTCAGGTGCCCGTCCGCTTTATCCTGAGAGGCTTAAAGGCTATCGTGATCCTGCTTCTGATCAGTGTCAGCTTTAATTTATTCCTGACGCCGGGAGAGGCGATTTTCCAGCTGTGGATTTTTAAGATTACGAAAGAGGGCGTCCGCCTGGCGTCTTTTATGGCAGTGCGTCTGATCTATCTGGTGATTGGCTCCTCGCTGATGACACTGACCACGACTCCCAACCAGCTGACCGACGGACTGGAAAAGGGGCTGGGCTGTTTAAAAGCAGTGAAGATCCCGGTTCATGAGATTGCCATGATGATGTCCATCGCTCTGCGCTTTATTCCTATTCTGGTAGAGGAGACTGACAAGATCATGAAGGCTCAGATGGCACGGGGGGCTGACTTTGAGACAGGAAACCTGATCCAGAAGGCAAAAGCCATGGTTCCCCTTCTGGTGCCGCTGTTTATCTCTGCCTTCCGCCGCGCCACAGACCTTGCCATGGCAATGGAAGCCAGATGCTACCGGGGAGGTGAAGGAAGAACCAAGATGAAACCTCTGCGGTACAGTCAGAGAGATCATGATGCGTATATGATCTTTGCATTGTATTTTGTGGTGATGATTGCATCCAGAGTATACCTGTAGGAGGAAAATGACATGACAAAGCGGATCCGCCTGCGGGTGGCATACGACGGCACCGCCTACCACGGCTGGCAGCTCGACCCCGGGCTGCACCGT
>OBVC01000109.1_pt1 | contig 64615 bp, 53 predicted proteins | sample 1494991 | NCBI WGS metagenome assembly OBVC01 (sample SAMEA2579955, study PRJEB22360) | human gut metagenome
GCCAGCCGCTGGAGGAGAAGAGGGTGACCGTCTCGCGGGCGAAATACAGTGTGGAATATCCCGCCAACTTTACGCTGGTGGCGGCGATGAACCCCTGTCCGTGCGGCTATTACAACCATCCGGCGAAGGAGTGCGTATGTTCGCCGGGGTCGGTGCACCGCTATATGAGCCGGATTTCGGGTCCGCTGATGGACCGGATCGACCTGCATGTGGAGGTGACGCCCGTGCCGGCGGCCGAACTTTCGGCGGCGGCGCCCGGCGAGCCGAGCGCCGCGGTCCGCGAGCGGGTCGTGCGGGCGCGGGAGGTGCAGGCGGCGCGTTTCGCGGGGACGGAGGGCGTGCATACCAACGCCATGATGAACGCGGCGATGCTGCGCGAATACTGTCGGCCGGACGCCGCTTCGGCGGTGCTGCTGGAGCGGGCCATGGAGCGGCTGTCGCTCTCGGCGCGGGCTTACGACCGCATTCTGAAAGTGGCCCGCACGATCGCCGATCTGGCGGGGCGCGAAACCATAGCGGCGGGCGGGGTGGGCCGAGGGGGCCACAACCGCCTGCAAAACCGGGGAAACTGGGGGCGGTAAAAGGTGGACGAAAGGGCGGCGAACGGGAAGAATTCGTAATTTTGCAGGCGGCTTGCCTTGGAATGTTGTCCGGGGCGGAGGCCGGCACCCCGGTTTTCGGATCGCCGGGTCTTAGGACCGCCGGGTCTTAGGACCGCCGGGGACGGCCGCCGGGGGCGGTGCGGCGGTCGGACCTTTGAGTTGTCGGGGCCTTCGGGCTGTCGGGCTTTCGGGTTGGCGGGCCGTCGGGTCTTCGGGCCGTCGGAGGCGGGGTTGAAAGATATTGATTGTAAGTAAAAAAGATAAAATAGCATGACAAGGAAAATCATCCTTTCGGGCGGCGGAACGGGCGGACATATCTATCCGGCCGTGGCTGTTGCGGAAGCGTTGAAACGGCGGTTCGGCGACGGGGTCGAGATTCTCTTCGTGGGCGCCGAGGGCAAGATGGAGATGGAGAAGGTGCCCGCGCTGGGCTACCGCATCGTGGGACTGCCCATAGCGGGCCTGCAGCGGCGCATGGACTGGCACAACCTCGCGGTGCCGTTCAAGGTGCTGAAGAGCGTCTCGATGGCCAAGAAGACCATTCGTGAATTCGGGGCCGATGCGGTCGTGGGATTCGGCGGCTATGCCAGCGCCCCGGTGCTGTGGGCCGCGCAGCGGCTGGGCGTGCCGACGGTGATTCAGGAGCAGAACTCCTATGCCGGGCTGACCAACAAGATTCTGGCCAAGCGTGCGAAGCGCATCTGCGTCGCCTATGAGGGGATGGAGCGTTTCTTTCCGGCGGGCAGGATCACGATGACGGGCAATCCCCTGCGGGGCCGTTTCTCGAAAGAGGGGGCCGACCGGGGCGAAGCGTTGGAATATTACGGCTTTACGCCCGATCTTCCGGTGGTGCTGGTCGTGGGCGGATCGCTCGGAACGCGGTCGCTGAACGAGATGATGAAGGCGTGGATACTCGCGCTCGAAGGCGCGGACGCTCCCGTGCAGGTGATCTGGCAGACGGGCAAATATTATGAGCGCGAGATGCAGGCGTTCTTGGCGGCGCATCCGGCTGCGAATATCTGGCAGGGGGCCTTCATCGACCGCATGGACTATGCCTATGCGGCGGCCGATCTGGTCCTCTCGCGCAGCGGGGCGGGGACTGTCTCGGAGTTGTGTCTGGTGGCGAAGCCCGTGCTGTTCGTGCCCTCGCCCAATGTGGCCGAGGATCATCAGACCAAGAATGCCAAGGCGCTGGAAGCCAAGGGCGCGGCGGTCGTGGTGTCCGATGCCGAGGCCCGGACGGCGGCGATGAGGCGGGCGATGGAGCTGCTCTCGGACAAGGAGGCTTTGCGGACGATGAGCGAAAACCTCGAAAAGCTGGCGCGCCCCGATGCGGCGGAGCGGATCGTGGATGAAATCGAAAAGGTAATGAAATAGCGCCGCTTCCGGCGTTTCCCCTGCGCCGCGCGGCGGGTGTTTTTGCCGTGCGGGTGATGAATGCGGCGGGGGCCGTGCGGAGGGAGGAGCGGTGCGGAGAACGATAAAACTTAATCGGATGGAGTTTCAAAATATCTATTTTCTGGGAATCGGCGGCATCGGCATGAGCGCCTTGGCGCGTTATTTCCTGCATGAAGGCAAGCGGGTGGCCGGTTACGACCGCACCCCCTCGCATCTGACGGACGAACTGGCGGCCGAAGGCGCTGCGATTCATTTCGAGGACGACGTGCGGCGGATTCCCGCAGAGTTTCTCGACCCGGCGGCGACGATGGTGGTGTACACCCCGGCCGTGCCGCAGGATCACGGGGAGTATCAATATTTCGTGAGTCACGGGTTCTGCGTCGAGAAGCGTTCGCAGATGCTGGGACACCTCGCCGGGGGCAAGTATGTGATGGCCGTGGCGGGGACGCACGGCAAGACCACGACCTCGACGCTCGTGGCGTGGCTCAACCGCGGCGTGACGGGCGGAGGAAGCGCTTTTCTGGGCGGAATATCGAAGAACTTCGGCGGCAATCTGGTGCTGGGCGCGGGGGCGCGGCTGGCGGTCGAGGCCGACGAGTTCGACCGTTCGTTCCTGCGGTTGTATCCCGACGTGGCGGTGATTACCTCGGCGGATGCCGACCACCTCGACATTTACGGCACGCACGAGGCGGTGAAGGAGGCTTTTTCGCAGTTCGTGCGGCAGATCAGGCCGGGCGGGTTCCTCATTATCAAAGAGGGGGTGGATATCGTGCTGGACAATCCGCAGATCACCGTTTACCGCTATTCGTACGACGTGCCGTGCGACTTCTACGCCCGCAACGTGCAACTGCTCGAAGGCGGGCATTACCGCTATGACATCGTGACGCCCGGCGGCGTGGTCGAGGGGTGCACGCTCGGCATTCCGGGATGGGTCAATATCGAGAATTCGGTGGCGGCCGCGGCGTCGGTATGGTGCGCGGCGCAGGCCGAAGGCACGACGCTCGATGCGGAACGGCTGAGAGAGGCGCTGGCGTCGTTTGCGGGCGTGAAGCGGCGTTTCGAATTCTATGTCAATACGCCGAAGCAGGTTTACATGGACGACTACGCCCACCATCCGCGCGAGCTGGCGGCGACGCTGACGTCGGTGCGCAAAATGTTTCCGGGACGGCGCATCACGGCGCTGTTCCAGCCGCACCTCTACACGCGGACGCGCGACCTTTACAGGGAGTTCGCCGAGGCGCTGTCGCATGCCGACGACGTGGTGCTGCTGCCGATCTACCCGGCGCGCGAGGAGCCGATCGAAGGCGTGACGTCGGAGATCATCGCCCAAGGCGTGACGGTGCCGTGCCGCATCGTGGAGCGGGCGGCGCTGGCCGATACGGTGGCGGCGATGGACCCGGACGTGGTGGTGAGCTTCGGTGCGGGCAACATCGACGCCTGCTGCGGGGCGATCGCCGAAAAGCTGAAAGCGAAGAGTTAGCCGGGGACCGGCGGCCGGGGCGCATGTCCGTCGGGCCGGATGTAAAAACCGCAAAAGACGAAACGACGGATAATTAGAGAATAAAGACGATTTTGAGAAAATACCTCCGATACGCACTGCTCACGCTTTTGTGGGGCGCCGTGGCCGCATATGTCGTTTATGCGGGGACGGCGGCGGGGAGGCTGCGTGCCGGGAAGAAGGTCGGCAGGGTCGAGATCGAGGTGGTGGACAGCTCGTCGATGGGCTATCTGGTGTCGGGCCGCATGGTGCGTGAGTGGATCGCGCACAGCGGAATCAAGACGAACGGCACGGCAGTTGATGCGGTAGAGCTGGCGGCCATCGAGGCCCTGATCGCCAAAAACGGATTCGTGGAGCGCGTGGACGCCTATGTGACTTACGGCGGCGTGCTGCATATCGACATCAGCCAGCGCAGGCCCCTGCTGCGGCTGCTGACCGACGGCGTGGATTCGTACGTCACGCCCGAAGGCTATGTCTTCGCCGCGCCGCGCGCCTCGTCGCTCTACGTGCCGGTGGTGACGGGGGCTTACCGTCCGCCGTTTCCCGCGTCGTTCGTCGGCTCCGTGCGTGGGCATATCGACCTCGAACGGGCGAAGATCGACAAGCGGATCGCGGAGCTGGAGCGTGAGAAGTACCCCTTCTTCCGGCGCGAACTGCAGAACGACCGCAACATATCGGCGCTGCGCCGCATGCGCATCAAGAAGCAGTGGTGGCGGATGGAAAGCTCCGCGGCGTTCGATGCGCGCGTCGAAGAGCTGCGCGCCCGCAAGGCGGAGCTGCGGCGCAAATACCGCTACGAAGCGCGTCTGGTGCAGGAGGGAATAGACCGCATCGCGCAGCGGCAGGAGGCCGAAAGGCTGAAACAAAAAAAGTTGGAGAAAAGCTACGAAGATTTCATGAAACTGCTTACCTTTGTAGAGTTCATCGAAGATGATGACTTCTGGAGGTCGGAGGTGGTGCAGATTGCGGCGCATACGACCCCCAGCGGAGCTTTAGAGGTGGAGCTGGTGCCCCGGAGCGGCCGCCATACCATCGTCTTCGGACGTATCGAGCAGGTGGAGCGCAAATTCGACAAATTGCTGTGTTTCTACCGCAGCGGTCTTATGAACATCGGCTGGGGGGAGTACCGGACGATAGATATCAGATACAACGATCAGGTGGTTTGCAAGAAATAAAAGGATTATACCGTGGAAAGAAAGAATTATACCGTTGCCGTCGATCTGGGTTCGTCGAACGTCGTGGTGGCTGTCGGCGAGAAGAACGCCGAAGAGCGGCTCGATGTGGTGTGCGTCGTGTCGAAACCCGTCGAGGGGGTCAATGCGGGCAAGATTGAGAATATCGAACTGGTGAGCCGCGCCATCCGCGAAGCCGTGTCGGAGGCCGAGGAGCAGTTGGGAATCCGCATCACCGAGGCCTATGCCGGTATTTCGGGCGACTTCGTGCGCTGTGCCCGGCATATGGACCACGTCTTCGTCTACGATCCGCAGAACGGTGTCAATCAGAAGGACGTCGATGCGCTGTTCGACCGCATGCGCAACGTGCAGGCGCCCGACGACGAGACCATCATGGACCGCGTACCCCAGAACTATGTGGTGGACGACAATCAGGAGGTGAAGAATCCCGTGGGGTCGTTCGGCAAGAAGCTCTCTTCCACGTTCAACTTCATCCTCTGTCTCAAGACCCCGATGCAGCGGCTCGACATGGCCCTCAAACGGGTGGGAATCAAGATGCTGAGCGTTACGTCGAACGCCATAGCCACGGCCGAGGCGGTGCTGCTGCCCGACGAGAAGGAGGAAGGCGTGGCCGTGGTGGATATCGGCGGCGGCGTGACCGACGTGGCGGTTTACTACCGCAACGTGGTGCGTTATATCGCCACGATCCCGATGGGGGCGACGGCGATCAACCGCGACATCCGCACGATGAGCGTGCCCGAAAAGCATGTGGAAAGTCTCAAACAGAAATACGGCTCGGCGGTGGCCGAGCTGGCTCCCGAAGACAAACTGATCCGCGTGAACGGCCGCACGGCCCGCGAGGCGAAGGATATTCTGCTGCGCAATCTGGCGACGGTGATCGAAGCCCGCGCCACGGATATCGCGGAGTTCGTATTGCAGGAGATCAAGGATTCGGGATATATCGGCAAGCTGGCTTACGGGATCGTTCTGACGGGCGGTTCGGCCAAGCTGAAGGACCTCGACGAACTGTTCCGCCGGGTGACGGGCATGGATGTGCGCGTCGCGTCGGCCGAGACCGGGATTGCCGAGGAGTCGAAAGAGAAGGCCGCCGATCCGGCTTACGCCACGGCGGTCGGCATTCTGCTGAAAGGCGCCGAGCAGGGCGCCTGCGCATTTGTCGAGCGGCCCGTGGCCCGGCCTGCGGAACAGCAGGGCTTCCGGCCCCCGCAGCCGCAGCCCGCTCCTGAGTTCCGCCACACGCCGCGCTTCCAGCAGCCCGTGCAGGCGCCGCCTGCAGCTCCGGCGGCGGAAGAGGCGGAGGAGGATGCCGCCGCTTCGGGAGGTGAGGAGACTCCGGTGATCGAATCCAAGCGCAAGCGCAACTGGAGCTCGATTTTCCAGAAGACCTTCGACAAAATCAACAGCAGCTTCACGGCGGCCGAGGACGAAGAGATTTAAGGGATAATTTGCCGCGTCCCGGTTTCCGGCCGCACGCAGCGGTCTTACAGCGGTGTTTGCGGCATGAATTTCGTGCTTGCGGGGGCGGTCCGGCGATGCGGAGGTCCGGCGATGCGGCCGCGGTTTACACCGGTTTCGGCTGGGGAGCGGTTTCTGCAGATGTGGCGGACAGCCGGGGTAAATGCGGACGGCGGATGCCGCGGATGCCGGGAGTTGCGGACGGGAAGCCGGGCGGCGGTTTTTTGAATTCCGCGGATTGCGGACGGAGAGCCGGCTGCGGGAATGATTTATAGTTAAGAATGTGGAGAAAGGAGTTAGAGATATGACAGACGAATTGATGTCGGAGATCAAAGCCCCGAAGACGGACGGTTCGATCATTATGGTGGTGGGCGTCGGCGGTGCCGGCGGCAATGCCGTGAACCATATGTGGAACCTCGGTATACGGGGTGTGACGTTTCTGGTTTGTAACACCGACCAGCAGGCGCTGGACAAGAGTCCCGTGGAGTTGAAGATACGCCTCGGCGCAGAGGGACTGGGGGCCGGAAACGACCCGGAAAACGGCCGCCGCGCGGCCGTGGAGTCGCTGCCTGAGATTCGTCAGCACCTCGAAGAGTCGGGGACGCGCATGCTCTTCATAACGGCGGGCATGGGCGGCGGAACGGGTACGGGCGCGTCGCCCGTCATCGCCAAGCTGGCCAAGGAGATGGGGCTGCTGACCGTGGCGATCGTCACTTCGCCGCTGGCCGTCGAAGGCAAGATCCGCTACGAGCAGGCTTTCAGGGGCATCGAGGAGCTGCGGCAGAACGTGGATTCGCTGCTGATCATCAATAACGAGAATATTCTCGAAATATACGGGCGCCTGTCGCTCAAGCAGGCGTTCGGCAAGGCCGACGACATTCTGTGTTCGGCGGCCAAGGGCATCGCCGAGATCATCACGGTGGAGAGCGACTTGGTGAACGTCGATTTCGCCGACGTGTCGAAGGTCATGCATGACAGCGGCCGCGCCCATATGGCCGTGGCGACGGCCGAGGGCGACAACCGTGCCGAAGCGGCGGCCGAAGCGTCGCTGCGTTCGCCGCTCTTGGACCACAACCTGATTTCGGGGGCGAAGAACATCCTGCTCAACATCTCGGTCGCGGATGCCGACGGCCTGATGTACGAGGAGGTGGTGCGGATTCTGGAGTACATTCAGGCGCACGCCAGCGTGCAGGACGACAACGGCGTGATTCACAACGCCAATATCATATGGGGTACGAGCGAGAAGCCCCAGCTGGGCAACGCCATCGAGCTGGTGGTCGTGGCCACGGGATTCGCGGGCGACGTATCGGCGGCGGGGACGATGAAGCAGATCATTCCTCCGGTGCGGAGCGTCGAGCCGGCGAAGGACCCGGTGGCTCCCGTGCTGGAGCCGATCAAGCCGGTCGTGCCGCCCAAGGCCGCCGTGCAGCGGCCGCCCGAACAGGTGATGCTGGGGGCGAAATCGACGCGTTACAGCAACATCGAACTGTTGCTGAGCAAGCCCGCCTATCAGTCGCGCAACTCGAAATTCGTCGTGCAGATGCCCGGCGGACGCAAGGAGGTGCTGAAGGAGGAGAACGATGCCGGCCAGCAGGCGCAGCAGGATGCGCAGGGCGGATCGCTTTTTGATTAACTAATAGACCGCCGGTTTGGAGGAGACTACAACTTCGTGGATTACGTTTAACGGGTTTTCGGCCCATATCGCCGTGCTGTGTGCGGTGACGCTGGGCCTGCTGTGCGTTTCGGCGCTCGTGTCGGGCGCTGAAACTTCGTTTTTTTCTCTGTCGCACAACGATATACGCCGCCTGCGCAAACGCACGACGGCGTCGGCCGAGGCGGTGCTCCGCCTGCTGACGAACGTGGACCTGCTGCTGGCGACGATTCTCGTGGTGAACAATCTGGTGAATATCTGCATCGTCATCCTCACGTCTAGCATCATAGATTCGGTTTTCACCTTCCTGCGGTTCGAATTCCTCTTCAAGACCGTACTGGTGACCTTCCTGCTGCTGCTCTTCGGCGAGATACTGCCCAAGGTGCTGGCGCAGACCATTCCCGTGCGCTTCGCGCAGTTCGCCGCGCGGCCCCTTACGGTGCTGCGGTGGATTTTCTATCCGATCTCCTATGCGCTCGTGCGGACGAGCAGCCGCATCAGCGAGAAGGCTTCGCACAAGAGCGAGATTTCGCTCGACGAGCTGGCCGACGCGGTGGACATGACCCAGAGTTCGAGTCCTGAGGAGCATGTGATGCTGTCGGGAATCGTCAATTTCGTCAATACCGAGGTGCAGGAGATCATGAAGCCCCGCGTGGACATCACGGTGCTCAACATAACCGACGATTACGAGACGGTCAAGAAGACCATTATCGAGTCGGGATTTTCGCGCATCCCGGTCTACGAGGACGACATAGACAACATCAAGGGAACGCTTTATGTCAAGGACCTGCTGCCTTACATCAACCACGGCAGCGAGTTCGGCTGGCAGCAGCTGGTGCGCAAGCCCTATTTCGTGCCGGAACACAAGAAGATCAACGACCTGCTGGCCGACTTCCAGTCCAACAAGATCCATATGGCGATCGTCGTGGACGAGTACGGCTCGACGCTGGGACTGGTGTCGCTGGAGGATATCATCGAAGAGATCGTGGGAGAGATTTCGGACGAAAGCGACGCCGACGAAAGTTTCTTCACGCGGCTCGACGAGAAATGTTTCATCTTCGACGGCAAGAGCCATCTGGGCGACTTCGAACGGGTGCTGGGGCTGGACGAGGAGATTTTCAACGACGTGAAGGGCGAGGCCGAGACGCTGGCCGGGCTGATGCTCGAACTCAAGCGCGACTTCCCCCGCAAGGGTGATGTCTTCACGTCGCACGACATCCGTTTTACGGTGCAGGAGATGGACGGGCACCGTATCGACAAAATCCGTGTAGATCTGCTGGCATGACGAAGGGGCTCTTCATCGAGCCGCCGATGACCGAGGCGGAAGCCGCCGCGCGGGTGACGCCCGGCGAGCGGGCTGCCGCGCAGGAGTTTCTGCGCGAACGCCGCCGCAGGGAATTCCTGACATGGCGCGCCGTCGTGCGCCGCGAGCTGGGGGACGACGTGCCGATCGCCTATGATGAGACGGGAGCGCCCGTTGTTCCGGGGCGCGAGGTGCATATCGGGGTTTCGCATTGTCCGGGCCGGGTGGCGGTCTGCATATCGGATGCGCCGTGCGCCGTCGATGTCGAACCCGAATCGCGGGATTTCAGCCGTGCCGCGCCGCGTTACATGTCGCCTGCCGAGCGGGCGCTTTCTGACGATCCGCTGCTGCCGGCCGCAGTCTGGTGCGCGAAGGAGACCCTATACAAATATGCCGGGCGGCCGGGGCTGGATATGCTCTACGACCTGCATGTCGAGGCGGTCGATTTCGAAGCCGGAGTCGTCGTGGGGCGTATCGCGGACGGGGAGCCGCTGCGGCTTTCGCTTAAGCGCGCCGACGGGTTTATCGTCGTATATATTTTGTAGTTTCGGGGCGTGTACCCGATAATAATCCTCTAAAATCTCCGCCTTGGCGGGGATTTTTGTTGTATTATGCCGGATTTTTGTTGTATGCCGGATTTTTCGGCGGGCCTTTGCCGGATTGGGGCTGGTTGTCAGGCGGGTTTTTCGGCGGCTTTTTTTGCTTGCCGATTGTTTTTGTCGGTTTCGGAGGGCTTAGGCCGGGAGCCGTGCGGCTGGAACTGGACGTCGAGGAGGGATGCGGGGGAAGGCGGGGATGGAATCGGAGCTAAGATTGCCGTCGGCCTTAGAATGCTTCCGAAGCGGTGAAGAGGAATGCCGAGGAGCGTTTGCGGTCCCACGGGAGGTTGTGGTTGCCGTGGACGCCCCAGCCGTAGTCGAGACGGATGTTCATGCGGTTCTTGAATTCGAAGCGGTAGCCGCAGCCGAAACTGTAGAGCGTATTGTCCCACCGGAATTTGTCGGTGCCCCAGACCTGACCGCCGCCGATCCAGCCCACGATGCCGTGACGGCGGTAGATTTTCTGCCGCAGTTCGATCTGCGTCTCGACGAGCCGTTTGTCGCGGTAACGCCCCTCGTAGTAGCCGCGCATGCGTTCCATGCCGCCCAGCTTGGCGTACATGTGCCACGACGGGGTGCCCGCCGTGCAGTCGGCATAGAGATCGTAGGCGAAGATGGCGCCTTTCCAGAGTTTCTGATAGAAGTCGAACGTCAGTGTGAAACGCCCGAAGTTACGGCGCGTATTGCCCAGCCACTGGGGATACCATTTGGCTTCGGCCTTGATGAAGATGCCTTTTGAGGCGTTGAAGGTCACGTCGCGCGTGTCGTACTGCGCGAAAATGCCGAGATTGGTGTTGAAGGCGTTCGGTTTGTCGCCCGTGGCGGCGATGAAGTTCGAGAAGGGGTCCTGTTTCTCCGGGTCGTAACGTTTGTTGTCCTTATATAAATCGTAGAGTTCGCCGATTTGACCGCCGGGTTTTTCCTTTTCGTGGTTGTCGATTGCGGTGAAGTACTCTCCCATGCCGCTCGACTTGTATTTGGCGCCGGTGTAGTCGATGCCGCCGCTGACGCCGATGTAGAACCGTCCGACGAGCGACGTGCAGTAGGAGATGCGGAAGATGCCCATCGTCGTGGTCAGGTCCTGTGCATAACCCTCTTTGCCGGCCTTGTGGCCCACGCCGTAGAATGCGCCCGGAAAATAGACGAAGGCTCCCGAATAGCTCAGACGCCGTTTGTTGTACTGGAAGATGTTGTCGCCCGAAAAGCGGAGCAGCAGGAATTTTTGGGTCGTGATGTTGCCGTAGATCGAGATGTTGGAGGGAGCGGTCACCGAGTCCGTGCGGTCGAGACGGTACAGACCGGCGACGAGGAAGCCCAGACCGAAGCCGACGTCGGACGAGTAGTTGGGACCGGGGGCGATGCTCCAGTCGATCTTTTTCTCGAACGTGCGGTCCACGTTCGAGCGGCTGTAGTAGTCGATGATCCGGCGGATAAAGCCCTTGCGCTGGGCAGGTGTCGTGAGCGCCGCCGTGTCGGCGGGCTGGCGGCCCGGCCGCGCTTCGGCTGCGCCGATCCGGGACAGAGCCTCCTGAGTCGAAGGAAAATTGTCTTTCGAGGTGTCGGCGGTTTGGGCCGTTGTCGTGAATATCGTCAGCAACAGGCTGACCGTTAGGATGATCCTGTATCCCTTTTCCATTGAAAGTGAGGTTGAAGGCGGCCTAAAGATAGCAATTTTTCGCCAATGTTCAAAATGGACACCCGCGCGGAGCGTTCGGACTGTCCCGATACGGCGATAAATTTCTATCTTTGCAGGGGCGGCCGGAGCAGGTGCCGGCTGTCCGACTGCGGGAATCCTCTGACTGTCCGGTTCGATGATTGCCGGACATGCCCGGTTGTCGGACACGCTGATTGCCCGATACGCCCGATTCCCGGATCGGAAACCTGCCGCACCCCCCCCCGATGATTGTCGGAACAGATTGTTGAACTGTATGGAAATTACACGACCTCTACCTTCGCCGAATCCGGTTGAACAGACCGACGCCGCTCTGCTGCAGACCGCAGAGGAGGTGTCCGATGCGGTTTTCCGCAGCGTGCCCGTGCCCCCGCTGATGCGCGAGCATTTCTGGGTGCAGTCGTCGGTGTTTGCGGGCTGCATTTTCCCGGCGCCCGTGTTTCAAGGGTCTCATTTTACGGATGTTACGTTCCGGAATTGCGACCTGTCGAACGCCGATTTGTCGGGATGCAGTTTCCAGCGGGTAGAGTTCGTGGAGTGCAAGCTGGTCGGCGCCAACCTTTCGGAGGGGACGTGGCAGCATGTCGTTTTCGAACGCTGCAAGATGGAGTTCGCCAATTTTACGCTGGGAAAATTCCGGGGCGTCCGTTTTGCCGGCGGAACGATGCGCAGCGTCGGATTCGACGAATGCCGGTTCGAACGTGTGGAGTTCTCGCTCTGCGACCTTACGATGGCGGAATTCAGTCGGACACGGTTGAAGGGGCTTTCGTTCGTCGATTCGGATATTCGCGGAATCCGGGTAGGCGATACCGGATCGTTCGAGTTGAAAGGTTTGAAAGTCAGTGCGCTGCAGGCTTCGGAGCTGGCGCGTCTTCTGGGACTGGAAATCGAGGGATAATCGTTATTCAAAAAATTTACATAATTCTTAAAAAATATTAATAAAAATGTTTGGAAGTTTGTTTTCCGGGCATTACCTTTGTCGCATCTTAGATGATAAAATATTTTAAGAATTATTTAAAATTATTTAGTATGAAGGCGAAGATCAATGCGTGGTTCCGTACCGCTATGGTTCTGTTGGGAGAGAGCATCAAACTGAGAGCGATGTAAGGCTCCCCTTTTTTGAGACAACAATTAAAACTTCGATATACGAAAGAGTCCCGGCTTTGCGGCCGGGACTCTTTTATTTTGGGTTTCCGCGGGGGGCGGGCTGGATTGCATCCGGGATGCAGGGTGAAGTGCGCCGGATTTCAGCAGTTTGTTCCCGCCGGGTTGCTCCCGCTGAACGGTCCTGCCGGCGGCCGGCCCGGAACTGTTCCGCGGACTGCGGTATCGGAGCGCTCCGCTGAATTGTTCCGCCGTTTCGTACGGTCGGCTTGTTTTACGGGACTGCTCCGTCCGCTATTTGAGACCCAGCCGCTTGGCGGTCTCCTTGGGCAGTGCGTTCTTGTTGACCATGATCGAAGTGGTCTTGTACTCGACGAACGGCCGCGAGAAGTACCAGAACCCGTCGTAGGGCGGGCGTACGTCCCACGAATTCTGGACCTTGAAGTAGCGGTTGCCGGCCTGATCGGTCGCCGTGCCCATGATGACCATGCCGTGGTCGTCGGTGGTCTCGTAGTTGTCGAACGCCTGCTGGCGCATCTCCTGCGTGATTCTAAGCTCCTTGCCGGGCTTGTCGAACTTATAGAGCGCATCGTCCTTCTCCTTCTGGGTCAGTTTGCCCCAGCGCTCGGCTTCGGTGCCGTCCATGTTCGCAAGGTCGGCTTCGGGGATGATGCCGATGGCTTTGGTACGGCTGAAACCTTTCTCGCTCACGTCGGTGCCCCACGATACGGGGTAGCCGTTGGCCAGCGCGTTGTCGATGACGGTCATCATCTCGTCGAGCGGCAGGTTGTAGACCGTGCCCCACATCCAGTTGTCGGGAATCTCGATGATGAACTGCGTGTAGAACGGATGATGCGTGAAGGAGGTGATGTCGATGTAGTCGTCCATGTCGATCGGCAGCGATGCGGCGAACGACCGGGGCGTATACTCCTTGCCCTCGTAGGTGAATGTTTCGGGCATCCGGCCGAAATACTCGTCGAGGATGGCGTCGAAGCCGCGCTTCCATGCCGTCGAAAGCGCTTTGTCCGAGGATTTGCCGCTGGCTGTGATCACGGCGTCGAGGTAGGCCTTCAGCACGAGAGACAGTTCGTGGAAATCGGCTTTCTCGGTGCCGTAGTTGAAGCCCGGATAGGCCTCCTGAGGTACGATGCCGTGGTTCTTGATTCCTTCGGTCACGTCGTGCGAAGCACCGCCCTCGGCGAAGTTGATCTCGCCGTGCATGCGGACGTATTTCACGGCCTTGTCCATGAACGTGTGGCGCACGATCCACATCTCGGAGAGGTGGACCGGACGGCCGCCGGCGCGCAGGATCTCGCCTTCGAGGAACGAGAGGGTCGAGTAGCACCAGCAGGTGCCGCTGCGGTGCTGGTCCTTGACCGGGGTCATGGGGATCAGCTTGACGTCGGTGAATCGGTATCCCTCCGGCTCGGTTGCGGCGGGAGTCTGCGCTGCGGCCGCGAAGGCGGTGCAGAACGCAAGGGCTGTCAGCAGGAATTTTTTCATCGCTTGTGCTGTTTGGGTATTGGTGTTCGGTTACTTCTTCGAGGAAGAGACGATCTTCCGGCACTCTTCGAGCGTCAGCGTCTCAGGCTTGGCGCCTTTCGGCAGGCGGTAGTTCTTGCCTTTGTAGGCGATATAGGGTCCGTAACGGCCGTTCTTGACCAGCATGTCGGGATCTTCGGGGAAGCTGCGCAGCGGGGTGTTGGCCGCGGCTGCGGCAGCCTGCTGGGCGCGCACGACTTCCACGGCGCGCTCGTAGGTGAGCGTGTAGGGGTCGTCGCCCTTCTGAAGCGAGGCGAACGACTTGCCGTGGCGCACGTAGGGCCCGTATTTGCCGATGCCGACCGAGAGCTGCTCGCCCTCCAGCTCGCCGAGGTCGCGGGGCAGGGCGAAAAGCTCCAGCGCCTCTTCGAGCGTGATCGACTCGATCAGCTGGCCCTTCTTGAGCGATGCGAAGCGTCCCTTTTCGCCTTCGTTGCCTTCGATCTCGACCATCGGGCCGTAGCGGCCGATGCGGGCCTTGACGACATGTCCGGTTTTGGGGTCGTTGCCCAGAATGCGGGCCTGACTCTTCTTGTCGGTCTGCGTGCCGATGGCCGTATCGACCATCTGGTGGAAGGGTCCGTAGAAGTCGTGGATCATCGTGTCCCAAGTGATGTCGCCGTCGGCCACGCGGTCGAACTCCTTCTCGACGTTGGCCGTGAAATTGTAGTCCATGATGGGCTTGAACTGCGTTTCGAGATAGTCGTTCACGACCATGCCGATGTCCGTGGGCGAAAGGCGGTTCTTCTCCTTGCCGAAGTTCTCCGTGAGGTTCTTCGAGGTGAGTTTGTCGCCCGTGAGCGTGAGCTGTACGTAGCCGCGTTTCTGGCCCTCCTTGTTCTGTTTGACCACATAACCGCGGTTGATGATCGTGGTGATGGTCGGGGCGTAGGTCGAAGGACGGCCGATGCCCAGCTCTTCGAGCCGCTTGACCAGCGACGCCTCGTTATAGCGGGCCGGGGCCTGCGTGAAGCGCTCCGTCGCGGTGATCTGGGTCGAAACGACCCGGTCGCCCGCGGTCATCTTGGGCAGCAGGCCCTCGCCGCTCTCGGCGGCCTGATCGTCGTCGGTGGACTCGGAGTAGAGACGCAGGAAACCGTCGAAACGGACCACTTCGCCCGTGGCGACGAACTGCTGCGACGAGCCGGACATGTCGATCACGACTGTCGTGCGGTCCAACTCGGCGCAGACCATCTGCGAAGCGACCGTACGCTTCCAGATCAGGTCGTAGAGTTTCTTCTCGGCGGGCGTGCCTTCGATGGTGTGGTTCTCGATGTACGACGGGCGGATGGCCTCGTGGGCCTCCTGAGCGCCTTTGGTCTTGGTCTTGTAGTTGTGCCACGACGAGTATTTCTCGCCGTAGAGCTTGGTGATCTCCTCCTTGCACTGGGCGAGCGCCTGTTTGGAGAGGTTCACCGAGTCGGTACGCATGTAGGTGATCAGACCCTGCTCGTAGAGGTGCTGGGCGACGGACATCGTCTGCGAGACGGACATGCCCAGCTTGCGGCCGGCCTCCTGCTGGAGCGTCGAGGTGGTGAACGGCGGCGCCGGGAAGCGCTGCGCGGGCTTCTCCTCGGCCTTGGCCACGGTGAAGGTGGCGCCGATGCAGGTGTTGAGGAACTCCTCGGCCTGCTCGCGGGTCTCGAAGCGCGACGAGAGCTCGGCCTTGAAGATCGTTTTGTCGGGATCGCCGGCGGCATGGAACTGGGCGACGACGCGGAAGTAGGGCGTAGAACGGAAGGCGATGATCTCGCGTTCGCGCTCGACGATGAGCCGCACGGCGACGCTCTGCACACGGCCTGCGGAGAGCGACGGACGCACCTTCTTCCAGAGGACGGGCGAGAGTTCGAAGCCGACCAGACGGTCGAGGATGCGGCGCGCCTGCTGGGCGTTGACCAGATCCATGTTGACCGTGCGGGGCTGCTCGATGGCTTCGAGGATGGCCCGCTTGGTGATTTCGTGGAAGACGATACGTTTGGTCTTGTCGACGGGGAGACCCAACACTTCGGTCAGGTGCCATGCGATGGCTTCTCCTTCGCGGTCTTCATCGGACGCCAGCCAGACCGTTTTGTCCTTGGCCAGCTTGGTCAGCTCGTCCACCACCTTTTTCTTGTCGGCCGGGATTTCGTAGACGGGTTTGAATCCTTCGCCGATGTTTATTCCCAAGTCCTTTTTCGAGAGGTCGCGGATGTGTCCGAAACTCGATTTGACGACATAGTCCTTGCCGAGGAATTTCTCGATGGTTTTTGCCTTGGCCGGGGACTCGACGATTACTAAATTTTCCTGCATGCGTGTATGTTACTTTTCAGAAATGCGAAAACCTAAGTATGTCACACTTAGGTTTCGCTTTTCAGGCTGTTTGTCTCTTATTTGATCAGGTTGTACGTGACGTCGATCTTGATCGGAACGTCCTCCTCGGTCACGCCGTCGGGCGTCATGCCCTGAAGGACGCTGTACGTCGTCGTATAGACGCTGTAGGCTTCGGGACCCAGATAGATCGTGCGGTTCTTGATCTTCTCCTTCAGCTCGTCCCACGGAGCGTCCGCTCCGAGTTCCGCCTTGGCGGACTGGTAGCTGTTCCACAGACTCTGGGCGTAACCCGTGATGTCCATCACATAGCAGCCGCGGCTGCGGTTGATGTAGCCGCCGTAAGCGAGCGTCGTGCTGTAGTTCTGCTCGTAGGCATAGGCGTAGTCGGGAATGGCCGAGAGTGTCTTGTAGTTGGTGTAAAGGCCCAGACGGGTCTGCGACTTGTCCATCTCTTCGATCATATGCGCCATGTCGGTCAGCTTCGTCCAGTCGTAATTGCTGCCCTTGAAGTAGATCGACATGCGGACCTGAGTCATGGCGAGCGTCTTGAAGTTCTGGGCGCCCTCGTTGCCTGCGACGATCTCGGCTTCCAACGCGTCGAAGAAGGGCTTGTCGAACGTGATGGCGGTTACCACGCCGCCCATGCCCTCGACGTAGATCTGGTCGTAGGTCGGATGGCTCGTGATCGGCTCGGAGGTCTCCTTGGCGTCGGCGATGTCGAACTTGGCATCCGTGCTGGTCGCCATGCCGTAGTCGCGGCGGATCGTATTGACCGAAACGTTGCCGTACTCCGTGGAGATGCTCGTATTGTAGAATATGTAGCCCATGCCGATCGTATCCTTGATCAGCGTCGGATCGCTCTCGACGCGGTTGCGCGCATAGACCATGAAACCCGAACTTTCGAGTTCCGTGGCGTAGATGTTGCCCTTGCCCTTCTCCTGCTGGTCTTCGGCCGGAACGATGTAGAGACCCTTGAACTCCTCCACCCACTGCTTGAGACTGTCGGTGCTGTAGATCGAGTAGTCGTCTTCGTAGGCGGTGCCCGAACCTTTCTGGAGCATCAGGCGGTCGATGAAATTCTGGGTTGCCGGGGTCGTGTTCATGGTGACCGCCGTCGTGGCGGGACCCGTCGTCTCGCCGTCGGGGAAGGTGAAGGTGAAGACCGGCTCGTCGTCCGCGCCGATAACGCCCTCCTTGACGGGGTCGAAGTTGAGGTAGAAGACCGTGTCGCGCTCGGTTTTACCCGCGGCGACCGGCTTCTCGGTCAGGTATTTGTTGCTCTTGATTTCGTAGACGTTGTACTTCTGCGGCGTGAGCGTGTCGTTTCCGTAGCTGGTGATCGTGATCAGGATCTGCGCCGAGTCGAAGATCGGGCGGTAGCCGAAATAGCCCTCCTTGACCTCGTAGACGTTGAGGTACTGGGTCAGGAATCCCGCCGTGCGGAGTCCGAACGTGTCGCTGAGCATCGAGCCCATGTAGCCGTAGGAGATGTTGGACGCCTTGAGCGAGTCGCTCTGGAACAGACGCGTTTCGACGTATTTGGCCGCATCGAGTTTCCCCGCGAGCGTCCGGGCGCCGAGCGTCGTGTAGCCCACCTTCATCTGCTGGTTGTCCGGCACGAGGTTCGAACCCAGCGTGTCGTCGACCTTGGTACAGCCCGCGAACGTCATGAGCGCGGCCGCAGCCAGAACGGCGGCGGCGCGGAACATGCGGCGGAAATTATTGCAATGCTTCATAAAATCGGTTGTAATTATCGAAAAAGTCCGCTGCCTCAGGCGACTGGTATTCGAGCATCGGCTTGCCGCCTGCGCGGGCGATCTCCAATACCTTCGGGTCGACATCCGGGGATGCCGCGACCACACCGTCGGCATACTCCATAACGAAACGGCAGAGATTTTCGTATGACGGGGTGTCGAGAATTGCGAGATTTTTATCTTTGACCCCTTCGCCGGCGATCTTCTTGCCGAAGGCCTTGTCCAGTTCGCCGGGGAAGCCGTCGCCGTAGAGCGAAACGACGATCTTCACGTTGCGGAAGATGGGGTCGTCGGCGAAAATCCGCTTCAGGTAGACCGGAATCACGCTCGAAAACCAGCCGTGGCAGTGGACGACGGTCGGTGTCCAGCGCAGTTTCTTGACCGTCTCCAGCACGCCGCGGGCGAAGAAGATGGCCCGCTCGTCGTTGTCCGGGAAGGCCTTGCCCTCCTCGTCGGTCAGCACGAATTTGCGCGAGAAGTAGTCGTCGTTGTCGATGAAATAGATCTGTACGCGGGCTGCGGGGATGGACGCGACCTTGATGATGAGCTGGTGGTCGTTGTCGTCGATAATGAGGTTCATACCCGACAGGCGGATCACTTCGTGGAGCTGGTGCCGGCGTTCGTTGATGCAGCCGTAACGCGGCATGAACGTGCGTATTTCATTCCCACGCTCCTGCATCGCCTGCGTGAGAGCGCGGCAAAGTCCGGAGCTTTCCGTCTCTGGAAGATACGGGGTAATCTCCTGACAGACGTACAGAATCTTATTTGCCATGGTTCGAGTGTTTTGTCTTTGGACTTCCGTTTTCGCCGCCCGGCATCTCCGGACGGGTCCGGAGCGGTCCGTGCTTGGCGGAAACGGTCGCTATCTGTTTTGCAAAGATAGTGAAAAAATCTTAAAGAATGAGCATTGCGTCGCCGTAAGTGCCGAATCGGTATCCTTCCTCCTTGGCCACCTTGTAGGCGTTCATGACCGTTTCGTAGCCGCCGAAAGCCGCAACCATCATCAGCTGCGTGGAGTAGGGCAGGTGGAAGTTGGTCACCATGGCGTCGGCCACCGTGAATTCGTAGGGCGCGAAGATGAACTTGTTGGTCCAGCCCTCCATCGGCTTGATCATGCCGTTGGTCGAGACCGCCGTTTCGACGGTCCGCATGACGGTGGTGCCGATGGCGACGATCTTGTGTCCGTCGCGTTTGGCCGAATTGACCGCTTCGGCGGCTTCGTCCGTCACGAAGAACTGCTCGGAATCCATCTTGTGTTTCGAGAGGTCCTCGACGTCCACCGTGCGGAAGTTGCCCAGACCGACGTGCAGCGTGATGAAGGACTTGTCGATGCCCTTGATCTCCATGCGCTTCATCAGGTGCTTGGAGAAGTGCATGCCGGCCGTCGGGGCGGCCACGGCGCCTTCGTGCCGGGCGAAGATCGTCTGGTAGCGCTCGGCGTCCTCCGGCTCGACCTTGTCGCGCACCCACTTGGGCAGCGGGGTCTCGCCCAGACTGAAAAGCGCCTGCTTGAACTCCTCGTAGGAGCCGTCGAACAGGAAACGCAGCGTGCGGCCGCGCGAAGTGGTGTTGTCGATCACCTCGGCAACCAGCAGGTCGTCGTCGCCGAAGTAGAGCTTGTTGCCGATGCGGATCTTGCGCGCAGGATCGACCAGCACGTCCCACAGGCGCAGTTCGCGGTTCAGCTCGCGCAGCAGGAAGATCTCGATCTCGGCGCCGGTCTTCTCCTTGTTGCCGTACAGACGGGCCGGGAAGACCTTGGTGTCGTTGAAGACGAAGAGGTCCTTTTCGTCGAAATACTCGATGATATCCTTGAAGATGCGGTGTTCGACGGTGCCTTTGGCGCGGTTGATGACCATCAGGCGCGAGTCGTCCCGGTTTTCCGTCGGATGTTTCGCCAGCATTTCGGGGGCGAATTCGTACCCGTATTGTGATAATTTCATGGTGAAAAAATACTCTTTTTACGTCTTAAAAAACAAAACAGATTATTTTCTATACGCAAAAAAGTCTATTTTGTTTCAAGTTCCTCCAACTTTTTGAGAAATTCTTCGAATTCAAAGGCTTTTTCGAGCGTAAAGCCGCCGCTGCGGGTGCGGCGCAGCGACGTCAGGTGGGCGCCGCTTTCGAGCGCCTGTCCGATTTCGTGGGCCAGCGAGCGGATGTAGGTGCCTTTGCTGCACCGCACGCGGATGCGGATGCGAGGCAGGTCGTACTCCAGCAGTTCCAGTTCGTAGATGTTGACCGTCGCCTTGCGCATCGTGACCTCCTCGCCGGCGCGGGCCAGCTCGTAGGCGCGCGTGCCGTCGATCTTCTTGGCCGAGTAGACGGGAGGCTCCTGAAGCCGCTCGCCCGTGAGCGAAGAGAGGGCCGCGAGGACCTTTTCGCGCGTGATATGTTCGGTGGGGAAGGTGCGGTCGACGGGGTGTTCGAGGTCGTAGCTGGGGGTCGTGGCACCCAGCATCACGTCAGCGACGTACTCCTTCTCCTCGGCCTGCAGCGCATCGACCATCTTGGTGGCGCGGCCGATGCAGACCAGCAGGATGCCGGTGGCGAGCGGATCGAGCGTGCCGGCGTGGCCGACCTTGATTTTCCGGTAGCCGAGCCGGCGCAGCGTGAATTTGATTTTGCGGACCACATCGGTCGAGGTCCAGCGCAGGGGCTTGTCCAGTACGGCGATATAACCCTCTTCGAAGTTGAGACCCCGCAGGTCGATCGGTTCTTTCATTAACAGATATAGCTTAGGATGGATACGAGGCCCGCGGCGGCGCAGTAGAGCGCGAACCAGATGAGTTTGCCCCGCTTGACGATCTCGATCATGAATTTGCAGGCCAGACAGCCCGTGACGAACGAGGCGAGGAAGCCTGCGGAGAGAGGACCGGCGGCCACGCCGGCCGTGAGGTCGCCGCTGACGGCTTCGAGCAGCGTCTCGCCCAGAATCGGAGCCAGCACCATCAGGAACGAGAATTGCGCCACGGCGGCTTTTTTGTTGCCCAGCAAGAGGCCCGTGGCGATGGTCGTGCCCGAACGCGAAAGGCCCGGCATGGCGGCGCAGGCCTGCGCAAGGCCGATGATGAAGGCGTCGCGGTAGGAGATGGTCTCCTTCTGGCGGGGTTTGGCGTAATAGGCGAAAGCCAGCAGTGCGGCCGTCAGCAGCAGCATGGCGCCCACGATCACGAGGATGTAGGGGGCGTCGAGCAGGGCGTTGATCCGCTCCTTGAACAGAAAGCCGACGAAGCCGATGGGAATCATCGAGAGCACGAGTTTGAGCACGTAGGCCTGCTCGGCGTTGAAACGGCGCGAGAAGAGACCCTTCAGAAGACGCCACACCTCGCTCCAGAGTACGACGATGGTGCTCAGGACGGTGGCGGCATGGAGCGCTACGTCGAAGGTGAGATTCTCTTCGAGCTCGACGCCCAGCAGCTCTTTGGCGATCTGGAGGTGGCCGCTGCTCGAAACGGGCAGAAATTCGGTGATGCCCTGCACGATGCCGAGCAGGATGGCTTGTAGAGTGTCCATTTACGGATAAGCGGGGTTATGAGTCGTCGCGGCGAATGCCGGACCTTGGGTTGCGTGAATTATTTGTATCTTTTCAGGATGGCGTAGATTTCGATCACGAATCCGCCGATCACCAGAATCGGGGCCAGCGTGATGCGGCGCCATGAGAACATCGCGTAGTTGAACTGGTCGGGCGAATCGCTGCCGCCGCCGGCCATCAGCACGAAGCCCAGCAGGATCACGGCGAAGCCGATCGCCAGCAGGACGTAGTTGCGGCGGGTAAGCGGCATTTTGGGGTTTTCCTGCTCCGCAGGGGTGTTCTTATTCGCTTTTTTCATTTAATAAAGGTATATCTTGTTCGACTTCATGTTGACGAATTTGTTGAGGGCCGCGACGGTGAAGAGTCCCGATATGACGACGCCGCCCGCAATCATCGCGCCGAGGATAATGGCGATTTTGCCGCTCTCGGCGATGGTCGTCAGTTCGGGGACCGCTTCGTTGAGTCCGAAGACCGAAAGCCCGAACAGCAGCGAGGCCCCCAGTCCGGCCAGTATGCCCTGCGTGATGCTGCTGCCGAGGAAGGGCTTCATGATGAACCACTTGGTAGCTCCGACGAGCTTCATCGTATTGATCAGGTAGCGTTTCGAGAAGATCGCCAGCCGGATGGTGTTGCTCAGCAGGATCAGCGAGATGATCAGCAGCGCGCCGCCGAAAAGCAGCAGGACGAGCCGGATTTTGCCCACCGTGGCGTGCAGCCGCTCGGCCATCAGCGCGGGATAGCTGACCCGCTCGACGCCCGCGATTCCGGAGACGGAGGCGATGAAGCCGTCGAGAAGCTCCTTGTCGGCCGATTCGGCCGTGAGGGTCAGCTCGAACGAGTCGAGCAGCGGATTTTCGCCCAGAATCTCCTCGAATTCGCTTTCGAACATTTTGCGGAATTCGGCGTCGTCGGCCTTATCCTCCTTCGAGACATAGGCGACGGTCGCGACCAGCTCCTCGGCGGTGAGCCGTTTGTTGATCGTTTCGCGCTGTTGGTCCGAGATGCCGTTTTGCAGTTCGACGGTGACGGCGATGCTCTCCTGCAGGGTCTGGGCGACCTTCATCGCGGCGACCATCAGGTAGCCTACCGACCCCAGCAGGAACAGTACGAGCATGATGCTGACGGTCGATACGATGTAGGAGTTGCGGACTTTTCGTTTAAGTCTCTTGTCGTCTTTCATAGTCTTATGCCTTTTTCTTGCGGAAACAGTATATCAGTGCCGCGGCGGCGCCGAGCAGGATCAGGAGCGACGAGACGAGCGTCACGGCCTCGGCCGCGGCCCAGCCCGGAGCGCGGAACCGCCACTCGACGGTGTGCCGGCCGGCGGGCAGTTTCATGGCGCGCAGGATGTAGTCGGCCCGGAAGCCGGGCATCGCCTCGCCGTCGACGTAGGCCGTCCAGCCGTGGTCGTAGAATATCTCCGAGAATACGGCGACCGACTCTTCGGGGGCCGTGTATTCGTATTTCTGGTAGTTGGGACGGTACTCCGTGAGCGCGATGCCGCGCACGAGCGTCGTATCCGCCTGTCCGCCCGCCTGCCACTCCTCGGCGAACGCCTTGTCGGCGGGGGCGGCGACGGCCGTCGTTTTCAGATCGACGCTGCCCAAGAGGTCGATCTCCTGCTGCGGGGTGTCGGCTGCGACGATCCCCTCGACGAACCACGCCGGACCGTTGGCCGTCGCGCGGCGCACGGCCTGCGGCTGGCCGTCGTCGCCGGGGACGATCAGGTAGCGGGTGTTGAGCATGTCGAGCACCGCGTCGTTGCGGTAGCTCAGGTAGCGGTCGATCAGGTCCTGATAGCGGGCCAGCTTGGCCCCGTGGTAGCCGCCGACCGAACGGTGGAAATAGGAGGTCGTGGCGTCCTGAAACGGGCTGACCGTGAGGTTGAGGACGCGGAAACCCGGATCCTTGTCGGCCAAGATCGCCTTGTCGGCGGCCGTGGCCGTGATCTGCCGGCGGCGCGCCGAAATGAAGTCGTCGTGCGAGAGGAACCGCAGGTCCACGGGAACGAGGTCGAGCAGCATCACTGCGCCGAGCAGCGCCGTGAGTGCGTATTTGTTGATTCTGCGCAGGGCGAACAGCGCCACGCCGCCCGCGGCGAGCAGGATCATCAGCAGCGAACGCCATGCGTCGGCCTGCATCATCGAAGCGCGTTCGGCGGCCATGGCGTCGGCCGTGGCGATGCCCATTTCGGCGTCCATGCCCCGGTCGAGGTACTCCTGCATGTTGTTGGCTTTGAGTATCTGGTGGAACTGCTCGGTCATCATCGCCGCGCTCTCTTCGCGTCCGAAGTCGAAGAGCGAGCCGCCCGCGACGGCCAGCAGCAGGCAGAGGCCTCCCGTGACGCCCGCGGCCCAGCCGAGGGCCTTGAAGAGCCGCCGGCGCGGAATTTCGTCGCGCCAGAGCCGCATCAGCGCCAGTGCGCCGAGCAGGGGAACCGTCCACTGCACGACGACGAGGGCCATCGAGACGGTGCGGAATTTATTGTAGCCGGGGAGCCAGTCGAAGGCCAGCTCGGTGAACCACATCAGGTTGCGGCCCCATGCCAGCAGGAGCGTCAGCGCCGAGACCGCTACGATCCACCACTTGTTGCGGCCCCGGACCAGCGCGACGCCCAGTGCGGCGAGGAAGATCGCCGCGGCGCCGAGGTAGGTCGGACCGCCGGTATAGGGCTGCGTTCCCCAGTAGGCGGGCAGCTGCTGCGCGGCGCCCCGCAGTCCGTAGTCGTTGAGCACGGCGGCCACTTCGCCGTCGGGGGCGAAGGCCGTGCCCGATTCGCGGCCCATGAAGTCGGGAACCAGCAGGTTGAGACTCTCCGTGCGGCCGTAGCTCCACGCCGTGGCGTAGTCGAGGGCCAGTCCGTTTTTGGACGTCTCGGCGGTCGAAGCCAGCTCGGAGCCGCCGCGCATGGTCTCCTTGGAGTGTTTGGCCGTGTACCAGAGGGGCGAGAAGTTCGAGCCGACGGCCAGCAGGCCCGCGGCGGCGAGCACGGCGGTGCGGAGCGCGAAATTCCGGAAATGCTTCTCCCGGAAGGCCGTGACGCCTTCGCTGATCCAGAAGGCGGCCATCGCCAGCAGGAAATAGTAGGTGATCTGCGGGTGGTTGGCGCCGATTTCGAGCGACGCCGTGAGCGCCGTGAGCGCGCCTCCGGCCCACATGTTGCCCCGCAGGGTCATCCACGCGCCGCCCATCATCAGCGGGGCGTAGACCAGCGCCCACATCTTGGTGATGTGGCCTGCGCCGATGATGAGCAGGAAATAGGTCGAAAGTCCGTAGGCCAGCGACGCGACGACGCCCACCCACGGATTGACGCCGAAGATCAGCAGCATGAGCCACATGGCCGTCATGGCGAAAAAGAGGAAGGCGGCGGGGGTGTCGATGATCTTGACGACCCGGCCGAGGGTGTTCTTGACGAGCTGCGCCGGGTAGGCCACGTTGATCAGGTAGGCGGGCATGCCGCCGAACATGCGGCCCGTCCACTGGGGATCTTCGCCCGTGGATTCGCGCATGTCGTTGATATCCTTGGCCATGCCGTCGTACTGCATGACGTCGTGCTGGGGCAGCACCTCGCCGCGGAACTGCGGGGCGAAATAGACTGCGCTCACCACGAAGAAGAGCGCGAGGGCCGCCGCGGCCGGCAGCAGCCGGCGTATGATCGTTTTCGAAGATTCCATATTTCAAGTCGTTATCCGGTGGCCGGAGACCGTGCAGGCTCAGGGCGGAAGCCGGGCGCGGTCCGCATTCCGCCGGGGCGCACGCTGTCTGAGTGAACGTGTTAAGCTTCGCAAAGGTACGAAAAAACATTTACTTGACGAGCGGCGATTGCGAAAAATCACTATCTTTGCCAAAGATATGCGGCGACCCGGTGTGCGGAGGATTTCCCGAATCGGACTTCGCTCCGGGCCGTGTTGCGTCCGTTGCCGCGAACAGAATAGGCTTTATGATTACACTCGATACGATCCGCAAACCCGTGACTGCGGAACTGGAGGCGTTCGACGAATTCGTCGAACGTCAGTTTACGGCCGAGGGGGAACTGCTCTCCGACATGCTGCGCTACGCCCTGTCGTCGCGCGGCAAAGGCATCCGGCCGCTGCTGGTGCTGTTGTCGGCCGCGATGAATTCGCCGGTGGCGGAGGCGGCCAAGGGACGCCGGGTCCATCTGGCCGCCATGCTCGTGGAGATGATTCACGTGGCGTCGCTGATTCACGACGACGTGATCGACGAAGCCGACATGCGCCGCGGCAAGCCGTCGGCCAATGCGCGCTGGCAGTCGCACAAGGCGGTGATTCTGGGCGACTACATTCTGGCCCGCAACCTGAGCATCGGTCTTGGGAGCGGCCAGTTCGATCTGGTGACGCACGTCTGCGGGTCGATGGCGGCGCTCTGCGAGGGCGAGGTGCTGCAAAGCGAGTGCGCCGAGAAGCACACCATGACGCGGCAGGCGTACCTCGACATCATCTATAAGAAGACGGCGTGCCTGATCGGCGTCAGCGCTTCGGCCGGGGCGATGGCCGTGGGCGCTTCGCCGCAGAAGGTGGCCCTGATGCGCCGCTTCGGCGAGGCCGTGGGCATGGCATTCCAGATACAGGACGACATTCTCGACTACACGCGCACGGCGCAGACGGGGAAGCCCGCGAACAACGACCTGCGCGAGGGCAAGATCACCCTGCCACTGCTGGCCGTGCTGGACAAGGTGCCGGCCGAACGCCGCACGGAGCTGCTGGGGCGGCTGGCGTGCTGCCACGACGACGAGGAGTCGGTGGAATACCTGCAGCGTACGGTCGAGAACGAAGGCGGACTGACCTTCGCCGCCGAGGTGATGCGCAGCTATATCGCGCGGGCCGTGGAGATGCTCTCGGAATACGAGGCGTCGGATTACCGTACGGCGCTGGCGAACCTCTGCGCCTACATCGCCGAACGGGACCGGTAAACGGGAAAACTCATTAACCTAAATTTCATAAAACTCAATGGAGACGAAAAAACAAAATTACACTTTGCCGATCATTGTGATGATCTTCCTCTTCGGTATGATCTCATTCGTGACGAATCTGGCATCACCTATGGGTGACATTCTGAAGTACCAGTTCAATGTGCCCAACTGGATGGGAACGCTGGGCGTGTTCGCGAACTTCATCGCTTATGCGATCATGGGGTATCCTGCCGGCAACATGCTGCAGAAGTACGGCTACAAGAAAACCGCACTGGTCGCTATCGCCGTCGGCTTTACCGGCGTCGGCATCCAGACGCTCTCCGGCTCGGTCGAGAGCTTCGGCGTCTATCTGCTCGGCGCCTTCATCGCAGGTTTCTCCATGTGTTTGCTCAACACCGTCGTGAACCCGATGCTCAACAAGCTCGGCGGAGGCGGAAACAAAGGCAATCAGCTCATTCAGGCGGGCGGCTCGTTCAACTCGCTCTGCGGCACGGCGGTCATCATCCTGACCGGCCTGCTGATTCCGGAGGGTATCAAGAATGCGCAGATCAGCAACGTGTTCCCGCTGATGTACGGCGCATTGGCCATTTTCGCGTTCGCATTCATCGTGATCGCGCTGACGAATATTCCGGAGACCCAGAAGACGGAGGGCAAGAAAGTCGCCGAGACGTCGAAATACAGCCCGCTCTCGTTCCGTCACTTCATTCTCGGTTCCGTGGCGATTTTCGTCTATGTGGGCGTCGAAGTCGGCGTTCCCAACGTGCTGCAGAAGTGGCTGCAGAATCCTGAGCTGAATGTGCTGGGCAGCGGCGTGAACGTCGAGGCTATCGCAGGTTCGGTCGCCGCCACGTATTGGCTGCTGATGCTGGTCGGCCGGCTTCTGGGTGCAATGATCGGCAGCAAGGTGTCGGCGAAAAGCATGCTGATGGTCGTATCTTCGGCCGGCCTGCTGCTGACGCTGGGCGCCATGTTCGCGCCGAACGTGCCGGTCAATCTGCCGGTTTTCAACGGCGCGGAGGGCTTCGGACTGGTCAACGTGCCGGTGAGTGCCGCGCTGCTGGTGCTTGTCGGTCTCTGTACTTCGGTCATGTGGGGAGGCATCTTCAACTTGGCGGTCGAGGGATTGGGTAAATATACGGAAAAGGCTTCCGGTATTTTCATGGCGCTGGTCTGCGGCGGCGGTATCCTTCCCCTGCTGCAAAACGGCATCGTCGATTTGACGGGCGGCGTAGGCTACCTGACGAGCTATTGGGTGATCGTAGCCGGTCTGGCCTATATGCTCTACTATGCGCTTATCGGTTCGAAGAACGTCAACAAGGATATTCCGGTGGACTGATGCTCCGGTCGGAAAACGAAAAATCCCGGCGCCGAGTTTGCGGCGCCGGGATTTTTTTTGCTGTAGCCGGGGAGGGGCGGCGGCTGTTTGCCGGGGACGGGGGCTTGCAGAGGAAGGGAATGCCTAATCCGGCCGGCGGAATGGCGTGCAGGGATGGGCCGGAGCCGGGAGCGGAGAAGGGGCTGCACAGGAGCAGGAATGCGGATGCGGAGAGCCGCCGCAGACGGAGAGATGCTGGCGGCGGGGAGATGCAGGCGGTGGGGAGGTCGGGCAGGAAACTGAATGGCGGGCCGGAATAAGAAGCGGAGGACGGGGCGGGCTGAAAGGGACGGGCGGCGGCTTCGGATGGAAGAGACGGCGGATAAGAGAAAAGGCAGCCCGAACTGAAAGACGGCGGCTATGAATATGAATAGGAAACAAGTGATGCGCTGGTGGGCGTCGGACTGTGGGCCTGAGAGGGACGGACTGCGGGACGGAATGGAAAGAACAGCCGGTTGAAGAGAAGGGACGAAGCGAAGGGGCGGAATGAAAACGGAACGGGGTGCAGGGTGCAATAAAAAACAGGGAAGCCGGAGCTTCCCTGTTTTTCTTGCTGACCGTCCGGATTATTTCTTGTCCGCGCTGGTCATGCGCTTCTCCTTGATGCGGGCCTTCTTGCCGGTCAGATCGCGCAGGTAGTAGATACGTGCGCGGCGTACTACGCCGACCTTGTTGACCTCGATCTTGTCGATGTGGGGCGAGTAGAGGGGGAAGATACGCTCCACGCCCACGCCGCCCGAAATCTTGCGGATGGTGAACATTTTGGTCTTGCCCGAACCCTTGATCTGGATAACTACGCCGCGGAAACTCTGCACGCGCTCCTTGCTACCCTCGACGATTTTGTAGGATACGGTGATCGTGTCACCGGCCTTGAACGACGGAACATCGGCATCCGTCTTTGCCCACATCTGCTCGTTGACGAGCTTGATGATTGCGTCTTTGTTCATTGTTGCAACAATTATTGTGTTTCGCACCCAACATTCCCGCTGTGCCCGACTTACCATACGGATACCCTGATCCGTAATCCCGCGTCCGCGGCTTCGGACCGCCTGAGCCGTCCCCGCCGTCTTCCGCAACCGCGCGGCACCCAATGAAAGAGGTTGATATACGCCCTGAAAGGGAGTGCAAATATACGAAGTTTTTTTCATTCGGCGCAAACGGGGTGTAAAAATATCGTTTCGGGGCGCGATTTATCGTTGTCTTTACGGAAAACGGGGGCGGTTCGGGCGGAACGGGGGGGCGGAACGGGAGACGGCTTTGGTAAAGCGGAGGGCGGCTTGGACACAACGGGGCCGGCTTGGACATAACCGAGCCGGCTTGAGCAAAAGGAGAGCCGGTTTTGGTAAACAAGGGGCGGCATGCATAACGGGAGGGGCGCTACGGACGCAACGGGATGGCATGGACACAACGGGACGGCGCGGACAACAAGGTGCGCCACGGACAAAATCGGAAACAAATTTTCGTTTTGTCGCCCGCCTTTCACTATCTTTGCGGGGAGACAGACGCCGGACCGGCAGGTCGAATCCGGCAAAATTTTGTGCGGATACGCATTTGAGAACGGTTTGTGCTGTCTTTGCGATAAATTTGAGACTATGAAGGAAGAGAGACTGATACTTGTCACCAACGACGACGGATACGATTCGAAAGGACTTGCGGCGGCCGTGGAGGTCGCGCGCGGCTTCGGTCGCGTGGTCGTGGTGGCGCCCGAAACGACGCAGAGCGGCATGAGCCAAGCCATCACGATGTACAACCCGCTGTACCTGCGCTGCGTGCGGAAGGAAGAGGGGCTGGAGGTGTACGCCTTTTCCGGCACGCCGGTGGACTGCGTGAAGATGGCGTTCGATTACCTGCTGCGCGAAGAGCGCGTCGATCTGGTAATTTCGGGCATCAACCACGGCTCCAACTCCGCCGTGAACGTGCTTTATTCGGGGACGATGGGCGCGGCGATCGAAGGCAGCTTCTACGGCTGTCCCGCCGTCGGGCTGTCGCTCGACGACCACGGCGAGGACGCCGATTTCGAGGCGGCGGTGGCGTACGGCAGGCGGATCGTGGGCAGCGTGCTCGAAAACAGGATCGAGCTGCCGCTCTGTCTGAACGTGAACGTTCCGGTCGGCAGGCCCGACGAGCTGCGCGGCATCCGTCTTTGCCGCCAGAACCGCGGCTTCTGGCGCGAGGAGTTCTACCGCCACGAGGATCCCCGCGGCAGGGAGTATTTCTGGCTTACGGGAGCCTTCGTCAACGAGGAGCCGGAGGCGCAGGACACCGACGAATGGGCCTTGTCGCACGGTTACGTCTCGGTGGTGCCCGTGCAGGTGGACCTGACGGATTACCGTCAGCTCGGAGCGCTTGCCGAAGTGCTGAAATAATCGTATATTTGCAGTAAAGTAAATAGTCAGGCCTATGCTGATCAAAATCCTGCTCGTCATTTCGATCATCGTCCAGACCCTCGCCACGGCTTACGCCCTGCGGCTGGTACGCGCCACCAAGTACAACTCGGTGTGGATTCTCTTCATCGTGGGCTTCTCGCTGCTCTCCGTCGAGCGGTTCGTGCAGCTGCTGATGGCCGGCGGGCACTACGTGCCGCGCTGGTGGTTCGGCTATCTGGGGATCGTGGTCTCGGTATGTCTGTCGATCGGCGTCATGTACGCCCACAAGCTGTTCAAATACATCGACCGCCTGAACCGGCAGCGGCAGTTGCTCAACAAACGCATCCTTACGGCCGTGCTCCGCACCGAGGAGAAGGCCCGGTCGCGCTTCTCGAAGGAGCTGCACGACGGACTCGGCCCGCTGCTGTCGTCAGCCCGGATGTCGCTCTCGGCACTTTCGCGCGAGGAGCGCTCTGCGGACCAGCGCGAGATCATCGACAATACGACCTATGTGATCGATGAGGCGATCCGTTCGTTGCGCGAGATATCGAACAACCTCTCGCCGCATGTGCTCAACGATTTCGGACTGGCGCGCGGCGTGCAGAACTTCATCGACAAGAGCGCGGCGATGCACGACGCGAAGATACGCTTCACGACGAACCTCCGCACGGAGCGTTACGATACGGATATAGAGGTGATCCTCTACCGCGTGATCTGCGAGCTGATAAACAACTCGCTCAAGCACGCCGCCTGCACGTCGATCAACCTGTCGCTGTCGCAGAACGGCTCGGAGCTGGCCCTCGACTACACGGACGACGGGCGCGGGTTCAATCCGCAGGCGATGATGGACTGCGGCATGGGGCTTTCGAACATCTCGTCGCGCATCAATTCGCTGGGCGGGACCTTCGACATTTCGAGCGCCAAGGGCAAAGGCATGCGCGCCGCGATCCGGGTCAATACGCAGCAGGAGCCGGCGACCCCGAAGCGCAAACGCCGTAACCGGTAAAATCATGGAACGCAAAATAGTACTCGTAGACGATCATTCGCTCTTCCGCAACGGACTGCGGGGGCTGCTCGAACGCTGTGCCGGGTGCCGCGTCGTGGGCGAAGCCGCCAGCGGCGAGGAGTTTCTCGCGATGCTGCCCGGACTGGAGACCGACGTGGTCTTCATGGATTTCGCCATGCCGGGACTCGACGGGGCGCAGACCACCGAACGGGCGCTGGCCCGGCGGCCCGACCTGCGGATCATCACCCTCTCGATGTTCGGCGAGGAGAGCTATTATTCGCGCATGGTGCAGGCCGGGGCGCGGGGATTTCTGCTGAAGGATTCCGATATCGGCGACGTGATCGAGGCCATCGACGCGGTGATGTCGGGCGGAAGCTATTTCAGTCCCCAGCTGCTTTCGTCGCTTACGGGGCGGATGCGTACGCGTGACGACGTGCCCGACGAGCAGCTTTCGGTCCGCGAACGCGAGATTCTGGTGGCCGTGTGCCGCGGACTGTCGAATCAGGAGATCGCCGACGAACTGTTTATTTCGAAGCGCACGGTGGACAAGCACCGGGCCAACATTCTCGAAAAGACCGGCTGCAAGAACACCGCCAGTCTGGTCGTTTACGCCATCCGCAACGGAATCGTCGAAATCTGACCTCCTGAAATCCTGATGTCGGGAAAAATCGTCCGGCCGCATGCGTCTGTATTCGCGTGCGGCGTATTGGTATGCGCTGTTGGCTGCAGCGCGTTTACAGCAGCGGCGAGAAGACCCGCATGAGCGATTCGGCGACGCGGCGGCTCCGGGGGCGGCGGAACCATTCGGCCGGGGTGAGCGGATGGCTGCGCGACTGGTCCTCTTCGAAGACGGAGGCCATGCGCGCCGTGAACTCCCCGTCGTAGACGAAGGCGTTGACCTCGAAGTTGTGTTCGAAACTGCGGAAGTCCATGTTCGCGGAGCCGATGACCGAGAGCATGTCGTCGATGATGAGCAGTTTGGAGTGCAGGAATCCCGGCATGTAGAAGAGTATCTTTACGCCGGCCTTCATCATGTCGTCGAGGTAGGAGTGCGTCGCCAGATCCACGACCTTCGAATCGGAGCGTGCGGGGAGCATCAGCCGCACGTCGATGCCCGCCAGCGCGGCCTCCTGCAGCGCCGAGTTGAGGACGTCGGACGGAAGGTAGTAGGGGGTTTGGATCCAAACCCGCCGCCGGGCGCGGGCGATGGCGTAGCTGTCGGCCTGCAGCAGCGTCCGCCATTTGCCGAAGGGGCCGCTGGAGACGATCTGCATGATATTGTCGGTGAAACGCGCCGCGGGGGGATAGTATTCCGCCGCGGCGATCTGTTGTTTGGTGGTCGCCGACCAGTCGCTCAGGAACGACGCCTGAAGGCCCGCGGCGCCGCTGCCCTCGATCCGGAAATGGGTGTCGCGCCATGTGCCCCACCGGGTGCCGCGGACGTAGCGGTCGGCGATGTTCATGCCGCCGAGGAAGCCCACGCAGCCGTCGATGACGGCGATCTTGCGGTGGTTGCGGTAGTTGACCTTGCTGGTGAAGAGCGGGAATTTGACGTGCAGGAAGGCGTAGACCTCGATGCCTTCGCTGCGCATGCTGCGGAAAAAGGATTTTTTGGCCCCGCTGCTGCCCACGTCGTCGTAGAGGATGCGCACCTCGACCCCTTCGCGGGCCTTTGCGATCAGCGCGTCGCGCAGGCGGCGGCCCGTTTCGTCGTCGTTGAGGATGTAGTACTGGATGTGGATGTGGTGCTTTGCGCAGGCGATTTCGGTCAGCAGGGCCTCCATCTTCGACCGCCCGTCGGTGTAGGTGGTGATCCGGCTGCCGTAGAGCGGAATCGAGTGGCTCGTGTTGGTCAGCAGGGCGGCCAGCGGTCGGTACTCTTCGGGCAGGTCGGGACCGTCGGTGTGCTCGGCCTCTTCGAGCTGCATGGTGATGCGCTTGCGCGTCCGGCGCGAGATGATGCGCTGTTTGGAGAGGTTCTGGCCGAAGAAAAAATAGAAGATCAGCCCCACGACGGGGGCCAGCACCAGCACGATGATCCACGGCAGCGTCTTCAGCGGATTGCGGTTGTCGGTGATGACGACCAGAATGATGCCGAGGATGGTGACCGAATAGATAATCAGAAAAATGTATGTCAGAATTTGCTGCATACGGGTTTCTTCATCGGTGCGGAGGACCGCCGGGCGGGGTTACTGCCGGGGCTGCTCCGGAAATTTCAGCAGGTAGAGCAGGTGCTCCACGCCGCGCACGTAGTTGCGCTTGTGGTTTTTGGGCGAGTAGACGTAGCAGTCGATGGTGAAGATGCGGCCGGTGGCCGTATCGACGGTCGTGTAGCTGACGAACGGGCCGCCCATGAAGTCGCCGTGGACATCCCAGAAACCGCGCAGCTCGCACCACAGGCGCCCTTCCAAGCGGAACATCCGGTAGTCGGGTTCGAACGCTTCGGAGGTGGTCATGTACGAACCGTCGGCGGGGCCGGGAATGCGGGCGGCGAATTTGTTGCGGGCCGCGAGCAGGGCGCCCGGCGAGAGCGACTCCTTGCCCTGATAGGGGTAGGAGTAGATGAAGAAGCCCTGACTGGCCGTGGGGTATTCGTAGCGCGCCCAGAGGAAATCCTTCTCGTCGGCGGCCAGCACGTAGCCTTTCGGGACGGTCATGTCGACCCCGAACGTGCTCTTTATCGCCTTGGCGACGCGCTGTTCGGAGAAGGCTTCGGCGAATTTGACCGCCCGGTCGCGCTCGGCCTTTTCGAGCACCTGCACCAGACTTTCGCGGTGCTCGGAGAGGTAGTCGGTGAGCGCCTTGTCGTCGGGACCCTGCAGGGTCAGCACGATCTGCGGTTCGGCCGTCACGTCGTACTGGACGGCGATGTTGGTCGCGGCGAGCGAGGGGTCTTCGACGATCTTGAGGATGTTGCGGTGGTCGGCGACCATGCCTGAAAATCCCCGTTCGGTGACGCGGAGCACGTCGAACAGCGGCTCGGTCTGGTTGAGGTAGGGAACCGGAGCCGTGAGTATCGAGCGCAGCGTGTCGCCCAGCTCGCCCGTCCACTCCTGCTGGGGGCAGACGACGATCAGCTCGTAGGGGGAGCCTTGAGCGGTTTTGAGCCGCGATTTGGTCAGCGAATGGAATGCGTCGCAGGCCGTCATCGCTGCGAAAAGGGCCGCGGCCGCGGCAATGCGGAAAAACGTTTTCATAGCCGGTCGTAAGTTGATTCTACACACAAATATAGCTAATTTTTCGGAAAAGCGCGGATTTTCACTATTTTTGCAGGATGATAAATTCCCCGCCCGGACCGGCACGGACGAAACGGTTCGCCGCTGTCGCGGTCTGTGCGGGCTTGGTCCGGAATAGGAAACCATGCGTTTAAAACCACCGAAAATAATCCGCCGGCTGATGCCGGACCTGATCTGGGAGATCGACGACCCGGAGGGCGTGTTCCTCACGTTCGACGACGGACCGACTCCCGGCATTACCGAGTGGATTCTCGCCACACTGGACAAGTACGATGCCAAAGCGACGTTTTTCGTGTTGGGAAAAAACGTCGAGATGTATCCCGACCTGTTCAGGCGCATCGTCGATGCGGGACACAAGGTGGGCAACCACACCTATTCGCACCAGAAGGGGTGGGGCATGAGTCTCGAACGCTATACGGAGGATGTGGATTTTGCCAACGACCTGATTCATAGCGAACTGTTCCGGCCGCCCTATGCGCGGATCACGCCGGCGCAGGCGCGGTTTCTGGGGCAGCGTTACAAGCTGGTGATGTGGGATATCATTTCGCGCGACTACAACCGCAACCTCTCGCCCCGGACCTGCCTGAGGAACGTGACGAAGTATCTGGCGCCGGGGGCTATCGTGGTGTTTCATGACAGCGAGAAAGCCTTCCGCAACATGCGCTACGCCCTGCCCCGCACGCTGGAGAAAATCAGACAGATGGGGCTGAAATGCAAAGCCATCGAATTCTGACATGAAGATCGTCGTCGCCATAACCGCCGCCAGCGGCGGTATTTACGCCCGGCTGACACTCGAACGGCTGCTGCGCTCGTCCGAAGTGTCGCAGATCGCGCTCGTATGCAGCGCCCGTGCCCGCGAAGTGCTGGCGCACGAGGATGTCGTGCTGCCGGAGGACGGGCGTATCCGGCTCTTCGGCAACGACGATCTGTTCGCGCCGCCGGCGAGCGGCTCGGCCCGCTACGACGCGATGGTCGTCGTGCCCTCGACGGTCGGCACCGTGGGGCGTGTGGCGGCCGGTGCGGCGCAGAGCCTGATCGAGCGGGCCGCCGACGTGATGCTCAAGGAGCGGCGGAGGCTGGTGTTCGTGGTGCGCGAGACGCCCCTGTCGCTGATCCACCTGCGCAACATGACGGCGCTGACCGAAGCCGGGGCCGTGATCCTGCCCGCATGCCCTTCGTTTTACGCCGGGGCGCAGGACGTCGAGACCCTCTGCGGTACGGTCGCCGACCGCGCCGTGGCGCTGCTCGGCGTCGATGCGGAGCACTATGAATGGGGCGAATAGGAATTTACGGATTTTTTTCGTAACTTTGCGACCTCGAAAAACATCTAAACAGAATACCTTTATGGCAACTACAGCTGACATCAAGATCGGTATGTGCATCGAACTGGATGGCAAGACCTTCCAGATCGTGGATTTCCAGCACGTGAAGCCGGGGAAAGGCCCTGCTTTCGTGCGCACCAAACTCAAGAACCTCGAATCGGGCCGCGTACTCGACAACACCTTCTCCGCAGGATCGAAGATCGAACCCGTACGCGTCGAGCGCCGTCCCTATCAGTTCACCTACGAGGATGATCTGGGCGCCCACTTCATGCACACGGAGACCTTCGAGGAGATCAATATCGACAAGAACCTGATCACCAACTACGACCTGATGGCCGACGGCCAGATCGTCGAGGTGATGTTCCACACCGAGAAGGAGACCGTGCTTTCGGCCGAGCTTCCCCCGATCGTGGACATGGAGGTGACCTACACCGAGCCGGGCATCAAGGGCGATACCGCATCGACCAACTCGCTCAAACCCGCCACGGTCAATACCGGCGCAACGGTCCGCGTGCCGCTGTTCATCAACACGGGCGACAAGATCCGCGTAGACACCCGCACGCGCGAATATTACGAGCGTATCAAGTAAATCGCCGGGCGACTGCCGGTTCCGGGCCGAACGTCCGGATCGAAAATAAACGGGGGCTGCTTTCAAAAGCAGCCCCCGTTTATCGGTTTGTGCGGCGGTCAGTCGCCGACCTTGTACATGACGTAGAAGAGTTCCGTCGAACTGCGCCACATGTTGTCGTAGAACGAGTCGCGTCCCGGTTCTCCGGCGGCGCTGGGCAGCAGGAAGCGGAAAAGCCGGTTGTTGCCTTCCGTGCCGAAGATCATGGTCGAGGAGACGTTGTTCTGCGTGATCTTCATCTGGTTGGTGGTCAGGTCGAGGGTCCACTGCGATTCGCCCGGCGGGAGCAGGTGACGCAGACGCGGGTTCATGTCCAGCGGGGCTTCGACGCTGTAAGGCGCGTAGACACCCCAGAAATTGCCGTACGCCCCGTCGTCGCCGGCCGAATGGACGAGCGTTCCTGTGAGTTCGTTGTCGGAGATCTCGCCGAGCGTGATCGTCACCCGGTCGTCGTATTCGGGAAGTCCGTAGGTGCCGAATTCGCCGCTGCTGAGCTGCGTCGTCCAAGCTCCGTCGCCGACGCCGCTGACCCGCTGGTTGCACGCCAGCTTGACATCGACGATGCGCCATGTGCCGAGGAAGAACGGATCGTAGGTTTCGAGGTAGATCCACCAGTCGAGCCTGTGTCCCGACCGGGAGGTCACGGTGATGCGCGCCCGGCGTTCGGGGTTGCTGAAATTGAGCACGTCGCCGTTCCCGACGCTGGCGCTGGCGCCCTCCGAGACGACGATTCCCTTGACGGGAACCCGGTCGTAGGCGAAGCCGGGAGTTTCGAGGATATAGACCGTTGCGGTGGCCCGGCTGCCGTCGCGGTCGATGATGGCGGTTCCCATCTGTCCTTCGACGCGCAGTTCGAGCAGCGAACGTTCGTTGCCGGAAAGGTCCTCGTCGATGGTCTTCGTACACGATGACAGGGCCGTGACAAGCAGAAGGGCGGTCGGTATGAGGTATTTTTTCATCTTCGTAGTGTCTATTTAACGTTCGGATTCAAATCGAGTTCGCGCTGCGGGATCGGGTAGAAGGCCGCCTGCTCTTCGGAGAGTTTCGTGGCTTCGGGAACCGTAGCGGTGACCGACGCCGTGCGGCGCAGGTCGTAGAGGCGGTTGCCTTCGAACGCCAGTTCGAGGGCGCGCTCCTGAATGACGGCTTTGCGGAATTCGGCGAGACTCATGCCCTCCGGCAGCTCCGGGATTCCGGCGCGCCGGCGGATTTCGTTGACCAGCGCCAGTCCTTCGTCGGGACCGGCCGCTTCGGCGAAGACGAGCGCGATGTCCGAATAGCGGATCAGGAAGGGACGGGCGCTGGTGCGTTCGCCGATGAAGTCGGGATCGACGTATTTGGCCGAGAAGTAGCCGCGAACGGGAGAGGGGGTGACGAGTTTGCCGGTCTGGTCGTAGATGTCCTTGTGGATCAGCTCCGTGCGCCGCTTGTCGGTGGCGAGGAAGGTCTTCTCCACGAAGTTGTCCTCGATCAGGAAGACGCCCCAGCCGTTGCCGTTGCCCTTCTGGAGGCTGCCGTCGCTGTAGCGGATGTAGATCGGCGCGGAGCCGTTGTTGGGCAGGAACTGGAGCGGGATTTTCGAATACATGCCTTCGTGCGTGCCGCTGCGGTCGATGCCCATGATGAAGATGTGTTCCGGTCCGTCGGGTTTCGTAACGTCGTAGATGCTGCGCAGGTCGCTGTCGAAGTTGTACGTCTCCTTATAGTCGAAAACCACCTTGCGCGACCAGTAGGCGGCCTGCGTATACATTTCGTCGGCGTTGCGCGGCGCCGAGGCGTAGCCGGGAGCCTTGCAGGCGATGCTCGACGCGAGCGTCAGGTAGACTTTCGAGAGCAGGGCCTGCGCGCCGACCTTGTCGATGCGGCCGAAGACCTTGTTTACCGTGAGCATCTTTTCGGCCGCGAGCAGGTCCTCCAGAATCCGGTCGTAGATCTTGTCGATCGACTCGGCCATCTGGGGCGTCGTCTCTTCGAGCGACGAGATCGGCTCGGTGTAGAGCGGAACCCGGCCGTAGGCCCGGACGAGGTTGAAATAGTTCCATGCCCTCAGAAACAGGGCCTCGCCGACGACGCGGTTTTTCACCGTCTCGTTCAGATTGCCTCCCGAAACGCGTTCGATGACCGTGTTGGCGCGGTTGATGCCGATGTAGCAGTATTTGAAGTAGTACATCGTCAGCTCGGTTTCCGAATTGACGGTCCATTGCTGCAGCATGTGGATGTCGCCCGGCTCGTCCGATTTGGGATACATCGTTTCGGTCGGGATGTCGCCCAGATACCAGATTCCGCGGAGGTATTCGAGGTAGTTCAACGCATTGTAGGCGTACATCAGGCCCGATTCGGCATCCTCCTCCGTCTTGTAGAAGTTGTCGCTCGAATAGAAGCCGTAGGGGGTCTCGTCCAGCGAGCAGGCCGAAAGCATGCCGACCGCAGCGAGCGTGAATATGATCTTTTTCATGGCTTGTCAGAATTAGAAGTTAAGGTCGATACCGACGGTGTATTTGCGGAGTTTGGGATATCCGCCCCAGTAGATGCCGTCGAGTCCCACTTCGGGGTCGTATCCGTCGAATTTGGTGAAGGTGTGTACGTTGTCTATGTTGGCGTAGATGCGCATGCCCTTGAGGAACCTGCGGTTGAAGTGGAGGTTGTAACCGAGGGTGATGTTCTGGATGCGCAGGAACGAGCCGTCCTGAAGGAAGTAATCCGACAGCCAGTATTGCCGGGCGTTGTTCAGCCGCGGGAAATCGTTGGTCGGATTGTCCGGAGTCCACCGTTTGGCCTTGACGCGCGGGCTGAACGTATAGTTGTTGTACAGCACGTCGTTGCCGTAGACGCCGTAGAGGAATACGGAGAGGTCGAGGTTCTTCCAGCGCAGCGAGAGGTTCAGGCTGGCCGTGAAGTCGGGATTGGGGTCGCCGATGATGCACCGGTCCTCCGGCGTGATGGCGTAGTCGCCCGTCAGGTCTACGTATTTCAGTTCGCCGGGGCGGTCTTTCAGTCCGTCGGGGTCGATGAATCCGGGGTCTTGCCCCTCCTGAATGATGCCGTCGACACGGTAGCCGTAGAATACGTTCATCGGATGGCCTACCGCATAGATGCTGGCGTTCTGGTTGAACATGGAGATCGGTTCGCCGGTCACTTCGTAGTACATGCCCGTCAGGTAATCCTGCGAGAGACCGCTCGAAATGGCGTCGCCCAAGCTTACGACCTTGTTGCGGTTCATCGAGTAGATGAAGGTGGCCGAGAAACTCCAGTCCCTCGTGTGGACGATGTCGCCTTCGAGGCTCACCTCGAAGCCCTTGTTCGTCACTTCGCCGTCGTTGACCCATATTTTGTCGTAGCTCGACGACAGGGGCAGGTATTTTTCACGCAGCAGGTCGGTGGTCTTTTTGTAGTAGACGTCGGCGGTCAGCCGCAGGCGACGGTCGAAGGCTGCGAAATCGACGCCGAAATCGAGCTGCGAGGTCGACTCCCACTTCAGGTCCGGATTGGCGATGCCGCCCCATACCATATACCGGTTGTTGGCGCCGGTGCGGCCCACCTCGTAGCCGGGGCCGATCACGGTCGCCCACTCGCCGTTGTGCCAGAATTTCTCCATGCCGTAGCGGTCGAGGGTCTGGTAGCTGCTGATGCCCTGATTGCCGGAGGCTCCGTAGCTCAGGCGCAGCTTCAGTTCGCTCAGCCAGCGCGATTGCTTGAGCCACGGCTCGTTGTGCATCTTCCAGCTGACGGCCCCCGAAGGGAAGTAGCCCCACTTGTTGTTTTTGCCGAACTTCGTCGAGCCGTCGGCGCGCATGGTGGCCGTCAGCAGGTATTTGTCCTTGAGCGAGTAGTTGATGCGCCCGTAGAAGGAGAGCAGCTTGCTCAGGTAGTACCCGTCGTTGTATATCTGGCGCAGGTTGGGGTTGCCGGCGTTCATGTTTTCGTTCTGGAGGACGTCGTTGACGAATCCGCGGGCGGTCGTGTAGAGTCCGCGGCCCGTGTCCCAGTTGTAGGAGTGGCCGGCCATGACGGTCAGGGCGTGGTTCTCGTTGAACGTGCGGCTGAATGTCAGGTAGGTCTCCGACATGAGGTTCTGGTTGAACGAATTGTTGATCTGGGCGATGCCGCCGTTGTCGTTGGCGTCCTGCGAAGTGTTGCTGGCGCGGTACACGTCGCCGACCGAGGTCTGGTAACGGTAGTCCAGCTGCGAGTGGATCGTCAGCCCCTTGACCAGCTCCCAGTCTACGGCCAGCGAGGTGACGAAGTCGCGGCCGGTGGTTTTGTTCAGCACGTTATCCAGAATGACCAGCGGGTGGCCGAAATCCTGCGCCCCGGCCAGATAGTAGTTGCCCTCCTTGTCGTAGACGGGCCAAAGGGGGTTGCGGCCGTATTCGAGTCCGTTGCTGATGTTGCGGTTGGTGATCGAGAAGACGTTGTAGGAGGTCAGTTTCAGGTTCTTGTAGAGGTTGTAGGTGACGCCGAGGTTGGCGTTGATGCGCTCGTAGGAGTCTTTCTTGTACAATCCCTGATTGTTGTGGTAGTTGACGTTGAGGTTGATCGAGGCGCGGTCGTTGGCGCTGCTGATGGCTGCCGTCGTGCTGTTCAGGACGGGGGTTCTCAGGCAGAGGTCGCGCCAGTCGGTATTGGCCCATTCGCCGTTCTGTATCTCAAGCAGCGAGGGATAATAGATGCCGCCGATGGTCTGGCCGATGTAGATGGGGTTGAGTCCGGCGTTTACCTGCTCCTCGTTGGTGACCTGAGCCATGAGCATCGGGTCGTACCAGATGTCGAGCGGGTCGGAGAGCTGGCTGATGACCGTCTGGTGCTTGACCGAAATGTTGGTCTGCCCCTTTGCGGCCGACTTGGTCGTGACGAGGATCACGCCGTTGGCGCCCCGCGATCCGTAGATTGCCGATGCCGAGGCGTCCTTGAGAATCTCGATCGACTCGATGTCCGAGACGTTGATCTGCGAGAGGTTGCCCGCATCGCCCATCGGGAAGCCGTTGACTACGACGAGCGGCGTGTTGGAGCCTTCGAGCGAGCTGTTGCCGCGGATGCGGACGATCGCTCCCGCACCCGGATCCTGCGAAGTGTTCAGCACCTGAAGACCTGCGGCACGGCCCTGAAGCAGTCCGTCGACCGAAGTGGAGGAGAGGTTGTCGAGCGCCCCCATTTTGACGGACGCCACCGAACCGGTGAGGTCGCTTTTCTTTACGGCGCCGTAGCCGACCACGACCACCTCGTCCACGAGTTTCGAATCGTCTTCGAGCGTGATCGGGTAGAAGGTCGCCGTGGTGACCTCCTTTTCCGCCGTTTTGTAGCCGAGCATCGTGATCTGCAGGGTCGCACCCTTTGCGGCGCCGAGTTCGAACGTTCCGTCGGCTTTGGCGGAAGTGCCGTTGGTCGTCCCTTTGACGATGACGCTGGCCCCCGCGACGGGCTGACCGGCCGGGTCCGTGATTTTACCCCGGATGTTCTGGGGCTGGGCCCAGACCGTTCCGGCGGCCAAGAGAAGAACGGCTCCCAGCAGGAACCGGCCCAAGTTGGTTCGTAAGTTTGGTTTCATAGGGTTGTTATTTTGTTGGTTGTCAGTAGCTCATGTATTCCGAGGGCAGCGGGTCGGGCTGCATCTCCCCGGCCAGATAGTCGTCCAGACAGATGAAGGTGCCGGCGGTCCAGCCCAGCATCGCGGGCATCTCGTATTCGTTGCTGACATCGGTCGTTCCCGTTTCCACGTTGTATTTTTCCCAGAGGTTGCCCGTCGTCTTGAACGACTCGGTGACTGCTTTCATCCATTTGACGGCGATGCGTTCGGCCTCTTTGCCGTATCCGTAGCGGGCCAGTCCCATCACCGCATAGAAGCAGACCGGAGGCCACGTGTTGCGATAGGACCACTGGTAGGGGTAGTCGTAGGGCTTGTCCTCGCAGGCGGCGATGCCGTAGGGGAATTCGAGCCGCACGAGCGCCTGCACGATGTCTCCGGCGTATTCACGGGGTACGGCGCCGGTGTAGAGGAGCGAGAAGACCGCTCCCGAAAGCACGTCGGAGCGCCGGCCGTTGACATAGTCGTAGTCGTAGAACTGTTTCGCTTCGGGGTCGTAGCAGTATTCGAGTATCCGTGCCCGGCGAAGCTCCGCTTTGGCGATCCATTCCCGGATCTCGTCCGTGCGGCCCAGCTCCTGCGCGAAGCGGGCGAAGTTCACCTCGTACATGAAGAGGTTGGCATTGAGGTCCAGCGGGCAGAAATCCGTACACCGGCGGTCGTAGCGCGGGTTGAAGTCCCAGCCCGATTCGGCTTCGGCGACGAAGTCAAGCCCCAGTTTGTGGAGCCGTTCGGGGGTGTAGCCCTTGTCGAAGAGGTCCGTTCCGAGGCGTTTGCCGCCGGTGACCAGAAATTCGTCGACCAGAGCGTCCGATGCGGAGCTTCCGTAGCGGTTCAGTCCGGTAGGCGTCAGGCGCTCCCGCATCCAGAATCCGTACTCCTCCTTCAGGGTCTCGTATGCGTCGGCGAGCCACTGCTTGTCGCCGGTCAGCCGGTAGATGCGGTCGACCATCATGGAGAGGTAGGGCGTCTGCGACCGCGCTTCGTAATAGGTTCGGCTGCCGTTGTAGACCTTGCCGAAGCGGCGGACCATGTAGAGCAGGTTGTCGGTGTTGCCTTTGGCCAGTTCGGGGTGGCCGTCCCGGACGAGTCCCTCGTTGGTGAAGAAGGTGTCCCAATAGTACATTTCGCGGAACATCGCCCCGGCTGTGGGAACCGTGTAGGGGTAAGGCAGGCCGATGAGCGTGGCGGTGTCGGCGGTGCAGTGCTGGACGGTCGTGTGCCAGTTGTCGCGGATGAACTCCCGCACGGCCGGCACGTCGGGGTTCTGCGGGCGGCAGCCGGCGAATGCGAGACCTGCGGCGGCGGACATGACGATAAGTATTTTTTTCATGGGTATCTGTTTTTCGGGGTTAATAGGTGTCGGCCAGTGACATTGATTTCAGGCGCCGCGCAAGCTCCTTGGCGTTCAGTTCCGACGCCACGCGGACGGTGCGCGTTTCGCCCGGCATGAGGTCGAAGAAGTTGTCGGAGAAGTGCGCCGTTTCGCCTTCGACCGACAGATAGACGCCCCGCGCGAAGTTGTCCGACCGGACGGTGACGTCGTACTCCCCGCCGGCCCGGTCGACCTTGCAGTGCAGGGTCGCTTTCGGGTAATTCATCGTTTTCTGCTGTACGAGGAAGTAGTTGTTGCGGTATGTCTTCCCCGCAGCGGTGAATGTCGCCTGAATGACGACCTCTTCCGGAGCGGCTCCGTTCAGCAGCGTCCGGGTGTCGATGGCGGCGACTTTCGTACTGGCGTTGGCCGGGACGTCGATCTGCTGTTCGAACTCCCCGGTCCGGCCGCCCGTCAGACGCACCGCCCGGACGCACAAGGTGCCTTTCTCCGGAGTGAGCAGGTCGGAAACGGCGTAGATGTCGAGCCGTCCGCCGTCGAGGATCGGGGAGATCAGTATGTCTGCGAATGCGTAGCGGGCGAAGTAGTGCTGCGCCTTCCAGACGCCGTACCAGTCGCGGCTCGACCACGAAGCTACCGGCCAGCAGTCGTTGTGCTGCCAGTAGAGCGATCCCCAGCAGTAGCCCTTGTCGCGGCGGTGCGCCTCGATCGCCGTTTTGATGGCGTCGCCCTGCAAGATCTGGGAGGCGTATAGGAACGACTCGAAATCGCGCGGTTCGTGGTATTCGTTCAGCAGGTAGCTTTTGATCAGGTTGTTGGCGTGCTCGCCGCCCCGCTGGTGGGACATCATGACTTCCGACGTGATGTCTTGGTCGCCGGGCAGCGGCGCGTAGCGCTTCACCGTTTCGAAACACGGGAACGACTGGAACCCGTATTCGCTGAAGAAACGGCTGCGCTGGCGGTTGTATTCGGTGATGGGCTTTTTGGCGTGCCATACCTCCCAGTAGTGCCGGTCGCCCTCGTGGTCGTTGCTCATCGCGCCGTAGTCCGAGAAGGGCGAGGTGGGCTGGTAACCCATGTCGGGGGCGTATTCGGCCACCACTTGGGCCAGCATGCGGTAATACTGCTCCTCGTACTGTTTCCAGATGATCTCGGAGTATTTCGGGTCGACTTTGTCGACGTCGTATTTCCAGCCGCTGAGCCACGAATCCTGATTCTCGTTGTTGCCGCACCAGTAGACCACGCAGGCGTGGTTGCGCAGGCGTTTGACGTTGTCGACAGCCTCCAGACGCATGTTCTCCAGCAGCGCTCCTTCGGCCGGGTAGACCGCGCAGGCGTACATGAAATCCTGCCAGATCAGGATGCCCTCGCGGTCGCAAAGCTCATAGAAGAAGTCGTCTTCGTAGATGCCGCCGCCCCAGACGCGGAGCATGTTCATGTTGACGTCGACCGCGTCCCGGATCGTGCGTTCGTAGGTCTCGCGGGTGACGCGGGGCAGGAAGCAGTCGCAGGGGATGTAGTTGGCGCCCTTGCAGAAAACGGGTTCGCCGTTGAGCAGGAACCGCAGGCTGCGTCCGTAGGCGTCGGGCTTCTTTTCGACGGTGACGGAGCGGAGTCCGACCTGTGCGCTGTGGCCGGCCAGCACGCGGTTGTCCAGCTCCACGGTGGTGCGGAAAGTATAGAGGTGCGGTTCGCCCATGCCGCGGCACCACCATAGTTCCGGATGGTCGATCGTGAACGGGACGCTGACCCGGTTCATGCCCGCGTGGAGCTGCACGCTGCGCGAACCGAGCACCCGTTTGCCGTCGGAGACGGTGACGACGGCGTTTTCGACGGGCGCAGCCGCTTCGATCTCCACCTGCGTCTCGACACGGGCGGCTTCGGACGAGACCTCCGTCTGGCGGTGGAATACGTCTTCCAGCCGCAGCTCGTTCCAGCCCTGAAGTTTTACCGGACGCCAGATGCCCGACGTAACCAGCCGCGGACCCCAGTCCCAGCCGTAATGATAGCCCGCCTTGCGGGTGAAGGGGCTGAGTTTTTTCCCGTCGAGTCCCCCGTTGTCCGCCTGATCGTTCCAAGCCTCGTAACGGTAGGGCAGGGATTCGTACTGCGGCAGGGCCTTGTTGATCGGGGAGTGGAAATAGACGCGCAGTACGTTGCCGCGCTCCTTGAGCAGGGGTTTGACTTCGGCGGCCCAGCGGCGGAACATGTTGTCCGCCGTCAGGATTTGGGTTTCGTTCAGGAAGACGTCGGCATAGGTGTCCAGACCGAGGAACTCCAGCCGGACGTGTTCGTAGCCGCGCGTCAGCGTTCCGGCGTCGAAGGAGACTTCGTAGATCCAGTCTTCCTTGTCGATCCACTGCAGGGAGCGTTCGTTGAGCCGGTAGTAGGGATCTTCGATCAGTCCGTTGTCCAGCAGGTCGGTGTGCACCACGCCCGGCACCGTCGCCGAATGCCATTCGTTTCGGTTCGCCTGTCTGAACTTCCAGCCGGAGTGAAGCGGCATCGTGTCGTTGGCGGCCGATCCGATCGTCGCCGATCCCGCTAAAAATAATGTCATAATTGCCTTCAGAGTTTGTTTGTGCATGACTAGTTCTCTTTGGTGAGGGTGAGGGTCATCGTGTTCAGGTTCAGATTGATGGTGTAGGTTCCCGACGTATATCCGAAGCGCGACGGATAGAACTGCGGGTCGCCCTTGGCGTCGCTCGTGGCCTGATCGTCGATGCGGATCACCGTGCCGAACGGCGCGTCGGGGGTCTGTCCGTACCAAGGCCACCAGCCGTCGGACGAAGCGAAGATCTTGAATCCCTTGTAATCGCCGTCGAAATTCATGGCGACACCCGTGGCTTCCCATTCGTTGTCGCCCTTCTTGGGCAGGTAGGTGCGGCTCTCCCAACCGCCCGGAGTGGCTTCTCCGGTCATCGAATAGGCGGTCGAGTAGTCGATGCTTTTCGCGGTGAGCGTCATCTTCATCGTGTTGAGGTTTACCTCGATGTCGTACACGCCCTTGCCGTAGCCGAGTTTGCCGGGGTATACCTGCGGCGCGTCGGTGTCGGTGACAAGCTGCAGCGAGATGTTGTCGGCCGTGGCGTCGTCGGTCATGGCGTAGTAGACGCCCCAGTTGTCGCGTTCGGTGAACATCTTGAAGCCTACGTCGCCGTTGTCGCCGAACGTCATGTCGATATTCCGGGCGCGGTAGATGCCCTCTTCGGCCTTGGCGAGCTGCGTGCCGTCCCATGTCCAGCCCCATGTGAAGCAGCCGCCGAGCAGGTAGAGCTGTTCGGGCAGCGGCGCTTCGGGCAGGTCGCCCGTGCGGGTAAGGGTGAGCAGCTTCGTGTCGAGGTTTACCTCGATGTCGTAAACGCCGTTCTCGTAGCCGAACGATCCCGGCTGGAACTGCGCTTCACCGCTTTTATATACGGCGATCTTTCCGAACATCTCCGCCGAAAGGTCCTGTGCGGCGAAACGGGGATCGTCCGTGTCGTTGACGTTGCGCGAGAAGTAGAATTTGAAGCCGTTGTTCAGGCTCATGGGCTGCACGCGCAGCTCGACGCCGGAGGCCTGATACAGGTGGGAGCCTTCGCGGCTTTCGGGCAGTTCGAGGCCCGCGTTCAGATCCCACTGCCACGGGGTGGCCGCACCCACCATGATCAGCGAGGGCGGGAAGTTCGGATAGGTCGTCTTCGGCGTTATTGCGCAGTTTTTGATCTCCGACAGCTGGGCGTCGAACTCCTCGTCCGCGTTTTTCGCATATACGGCGAACCGCACCGCCGCTTCGGTGCCGGCTTCCAGATCGAAAGTGTTGAGAAGCAGCTGATTCAGCTCGCCGTGAGTGAAGTCGTGCGTCAGGGCCGCGCCCTTGTCGATGACGACCGGACCGGAGAACATGTCGCGGTCGGTCAGGTTGACGTAGAGCGTGTAGGCGACCTCGGTCTGCTCGTCGTCGGTCGCGGCGGTCCATTCGGCGTGCAGGGCCGGTTGGTCGGAGTGCTCCGGGTCGATCAGCACGGCGTCGGCCGAAAGGGTCAGCGCGGGGGCTGTCAGGGTTGCGGGTTCCGGAACCGGTTTTTCGGCCGTGTCGTCGGAACTGCAGGCGGCGCCCAGCAGGAGGGCGGCGGCGAGGCCTGCGGTCAGAGAGTAGAGTTTTCTTCGCATATAGGTTGGTTTTTGATTGGATTGATCGGGTGTCGTTGCCGAAAACAAAATTATCGTTTTGTACGAGCCTGCAATAGAAAGGTTCGAAAAGCAAAAAAGTTTGATCGAATCGTATTAATTCTGCGCTTTTTTTGCGCATGAAAAAGTCCTGAAAAGTGTGTTTCACGGATTTTAAATATTATTAAAAACAATGGAACGGAATATATACGGGTTGAATCGCTGGTATTATGTGATCTTTTCATTGTATTATTCGATTGAATTGTGTCATGGCTCTTGGAAAATACTTTCTGGCGATGTAATTTTACCTAAAACCTTGCAGCTGAATATATAATATGCTGTAAATCATTGATATAACCTAAAAACTATAGGCCTATGAAAAAACTCTTCCCATTTTTATGCCTGCTGGTCCTGCTGCCGAGAGCCGCTATGTGCCGGGATAAGACCTATACGATTCAATCACCCGATTGTTCGTTGACCGTCACGATCGGATGCGGTGATCGAATCGTATATTCCATCCGATCGGATACGAGTCAGATTCTGAAGCCTTCGCCCTTGGCTGTGAGGCTCGTTTCCGGCGAATGCTGGGGCCGGCGGAGCCGGGTGGCCGGAGTGCGGCGCTACCGGATCGACGAGGTGCACGACGCACCCATTTATAAAAAGCGGAAGGTGGAGGATCGCTGCAACGGGATCGTGATAGATTTCCGGGAGGGATTTTCGCTGGAGTTCCGGGCCTATGACGACGCGGTGGCCTACCGCTTCGTCGCGCGTCAGCCCGGCGAGGTGCTCGTCGCGGGCGAAGAGGCGCGGTTCCGGTTCGCTCCGGGAGCCGTCGCATTCGTGCCCTATGTGCGCGACACCCCTTGCAGGCACGACGGACTGGCTTTCGGCGAGCAGTTCATGCAGTCGTTCGAGAACACCTACACCCGTACGCCGCTTTGCGAAATGGACTCCGCCCGCTTGGCGTTCCTGCCGCTGCTCGTGCAGACGGCCGGGGGTGTGAACGTCTGCATCACGGACGCCGACCTCGAATTCTATCCGGGCATGTTCCTGCACCGAAGCGGCGCGGACGAACTCGAAGGCGTTTTCGCACCCTCTCCGCGGAAGGTCGTGCCGGGCGGTTACGACCGCATGCAGGGCGTGGTCGAGGAGTACGAGCCGTTCATAGCGTCCCTCGCGCCGGGAGACCGGCTGCCGTGGCGGGCGCTCAGTATCGTGCGGCAGGATACCCGGCTCGCGGACAACGATCTGGTCTGGAAGCTCGCTTCGCCCTGCCGGCTCGACGATATTTCGTGGATCGAACCCGGCAAGGCCGCGTGGGAGTGGTGGAACGACTGGGGGCTTTCCGGCGTGGACTTCACGGCGGGGATCAACCAGCCCACCTATGAATATTACATCGATTTCGCATCCCGCAACGGTCTGCGCTACCTCGTTCTGGACGACGGCTGGAGCCGCGATCACCATTCGCCGCTGGAGACGGCCCCCGGACTCGATCTGCCGGCGCTGGTGAAGTACGGCGAAGAGCGGGGCGTGGGACTGATCCTCTGGCTCGGCTACCTCCCGTTCGCCGAACAGATGGAGGAGCTTTGCGAGCACTATTCCGAAATGGGCATCAAGGGATTCAAGGTCGATTTCATGGACAGGGACGACCAGCAGATGGTCCGGTTCGTCTACGATGCCGCCCGTACGGCCGCACGGCACAAGCTGCTGCTCGACCTGCACGGCATATTCAAACCTGCGGGAATCCAGCGGACCTATCCGAACGTCATCAATTTCGAAGGCGTGCACGGGCTGGAGCAGGTCAAATGGTCGCCCGTCGAGGTCGATCAGGTTACCTACGACGTGACGGTGCCCTTCATCCGGATGATGGCAGGACCGATGGATTATACACAGGGCGCCATGCGCAATGCCTCGAAAGCGAATTTCCGGCCGGTGAATTCCGAGCCTATGAGTCAGGGAACCCGCTGCCGGCAGCTGGCCGAGTATGTCGTGTTCGATGCTCCGCTCGCGATGCTGTGCGACTCCCCGTCGGCCTACGGACGGGAACCCGAATGCCTGCGCTTCATTTCCGGCGTGCCTACCGTCTGGGATGAGACCGAGGTGCTCGCCGGCGAGGTCGGCGACCATATCGTGACGGCGCGCCGTCACGGCGACGTGTGGTATGTCGGGGGACTTGCCGGCTGGGACGGCCGTACGGTGCGGGTCGATCTCTCGCTGCTGCCCGAAGGGACGTATGCGGTGGAGCTGTTCCGCGACGGCGAGAACGCGGCGCGCATCGCCCAAGACTATGTCCGGGAGGAGTTCCTGCTGGCTCCCGGTAAATCGTTCGATGTGAAGATGTTCCCCGGAGGCGGTTTCGCCGCCCGGATAACCAGACGATAGCGTACGGTCATGCGACTTAGGGAAAAGATCGGTTACGGACTCGGCGACACGGCCTCTTCGATGCTGTGGAAGCTCTTCAGCGTCTACCTGATGTTCTTCTATACGGACATCTGCGGCATCGACGCATGGGTGGTCGGCGTCCTGTTTCTGGTGACGCGGATCTGGGATTCACTGCTCGATCCCGTCGTCGGGCTTCTGTGCGACCGCACATCCAGCCGGTGGGGGACCTTCCGGCCGTGGCTGCTGTGGGGCGCCCTGCCCTTCGGGGCGTTGGGCGTCCTGACCTTCTACATGCCGGAGTGGGGAGCGGGCGGAAAGGTGGTCTATGCGACCGTGACCTATTCGCTGATGATGATCGTCTATTCGTCGGTCAATGTGCCCTACGCCGCACTGCTCGGCGTCATGTCGGCCGATCCGCACGAACGCACGGTGCTCGCCGCGTTCAGGATGACCTTCGCCGCCGTAGGCAGCATGGCGGTCGTGCTGGCGGTCGAGGCGCTGGTGAAGGCTTTCCGGCCGTGGGCCGGGCCGTCGGGAAGCTGGACCGCGGCGGTCGCCGTCGTGGCCGGAGTTGCCGTCGTGCTCTTCTTCGTGACGTTCTCAACGACACGCGAGCGGGTCCGGCCCGTGCGGACGGAACGCCATCCGGTGCTGGTCTCGCTGCGCGACCTGCTGCACAACAGGCCGTGGCTGATCCTTGCCGGCGCGGCCGTATGTCTTCAGGTGTTCAATGCGTTTCGGGAGAGCGGGACGATCTATTTCTTCAAGTATTGCGTGGCCGGCGAGACTGTCGGCACGGTGTCGTTCGCAGGGGTCGCCCTGACCGGGTCGGCCCTGTTCCTCGCCGTGGGACAGCTTTTCAACATTGCGGGCATCGTGCTGATCCCCTTCGCCGCGGACCGGTTCGGACGCCGGCGGACGCTGGTAGGCGCCTTGCTGCTCACGGCCGTTTTCAGCTTCGCCTTCTATTTCGTGCGGCAGGGCGGTTATTCCGTGCTGCTTCTGGCGCAGGCGCTCATCAGCCTGAGCGTCGGCGGGGTACTTCCGCTGCTCTGGGCCATGTCCGCCGATACGGCGGACTATGCCGAACGGCGTTCGGGCCGCCGGGATACGGGGCTGATATTCTCCTCCTATTCGATGGCGCAGAAGATGGGCTGGGCGGTCGGAAGCGCCGCGACGGCGTGGATACTGTCGCTGGCCGGATTCGAAGCGAATGCCGTCCAGTCGCCGGCTGCGCTTACGGTTATAGGGTGTCTGCAAAGCGTCTTCCCGGCTTTGGCCGCTTTGGGGACATGTGCCTTCATGCTGTTTTATCCGCTGGCCGACGCCCGGCCCAAATAAAGATTCGTTATGCCCAATCCTGACATATTGACCGAGATACCCCCTATTTCAGGGCAGGACTGCTTCGTCGTGTTCGACCGTTACAAACGCGAATTCTGCTTCCCCGTGCATATCCACAAGGAGTACGAGCTGAACCTTGTGTACGGAGCGCGGGGGGCGACCCGCATCGTGGGTGATTCCGTGTGCGAAATATCAGACAGGGATCTGGTCCTGATTACGGGTTCCTACCTCGAACACGCGTGGCTGAACGGCAATTTTTCGAAGAATGCCGATGTTCATGAGGTCTGCGTGCAGTTTTCGCCCGATCTGTTCGAATCGGGGTTCATCGACAAGAAGCAGTTCTATCCGATCAAGAAGATGTTCGAGTATGCGCGCCGCGGCATCGCATTCTCCGAAGAGACGGTTTCCCGTGTCGAGCCGATCGTGGAGAATCTGATACGCAGCGAAGACAGGTTCGATTCGGTGCTCAACTTCCTGATGCTTCTCAACTGTCTGGCGCGCGAGAGCGATTACCATATCCTCGCCCAGCGCTCCGTGTCGATCGAAAACAACGTCAACTACGACATGCCGCGCATCCAGAAGGTGATGCAGTACCTGAACGATAATTTCCACCGGGACATATCCGTCGCGGAGGTAAAGGCCCTCGTGAACATGAGCGAACCGACGTTCAGGCGTTTCATCAAACGCCACTCCGGCAAGAGCTTCGTGAATCTGCTCAACGATATCCGGCTGGGGGCGGCTTCGCGCATGCTGATCGAAAACCCGACCAAAAACATTTCGGAGATCGCCTACAAATGCGGATTCAACAACCTTTCGAACTTCAACCGGATCTTCAAGAAGGGAAAGGGGTTGACTCCCAGTGTGTTCAAGACGTTCTACACCCAGAAGAAAATATCCGTATAAATTCAACCTAAAACTCAAAACGACATGAAAAAGAAATTGCTGTTTTCTGCGTGCGCCTGCATGGCTGTTGTCCTCGGTCTCGGATGTTCCGAGGTGAACGGTGTGCCGAGCCGCGCTCCTTCGGGGTATCCCGAAGGCCCCAAGACCATGGTCGATGCCGGCGCCACGGCCATTACCCGGACGCTCTATGAAAATCTGTTCGTGCTGGCCGAGCGGGGGACGATGTTCGGTCATCAGATACCGACGCTGTACGGTCTGGACAACAACAGAAAGTGGTGGGCCGGCGACGACACCGACCTTTCGGACACGAAGTACCTGACGGGCAGCCATCCGGCGGTCTGCGGCTGGGAGCTTTCCAACATCGAGCTGGACATGGAGACCAATATCGACGGAGAGCTGTTCACCGAAGTGCGCAAGCACATCATCGCGGCATTCGGACGCGGAGCCGTCAATACGATTTCGTGGCATTGCGCCAATCCCGTTTCGGGCGGAAACTCGTGGGACGGGACGCGCGCCGTCTATTCGATCATTCCGGGCGGCGAGAACCACGAAAAGTTCAAAGGCTGGCTCGACAAGGTCGCCGATTTCATGCTGAGCCTCAAGTCGCCCGAAGGCGAGCCTATTCCGCTGATTTTCCGTCCGTGGCATGAGCATACCGGCTCCGGCTTCTGGTGGGGCAAGGGAAATGCGACGGCGCAGGAGTTCGTCGCCTTGTGGCAGTTCACGATCTCGTACCTGCGCGACGTGAAGGGGCTGCATAATCTGATCTGGGCCTATTCGCCCGATATGATCCATCTCAATTCGCGCGACGCTTACCTCGAATACTGGCCCGGCGACGAATGGGTCGATATTCTGGGACTCGACGCCTACGACCGCAACGGTGCGGACTACGACCACAAGGGATTGCAGATGATCCGCCTGATGAAGAATATCGCCTATACGAAGAACAAACCGTTGGCGCTGACCGAAACGGGTCTTGAGAACAACAATCCTGAGGAGTCGAACTACTACAACAAGAAATGGTGGACGTCGATGCTCTACAAGATTATCGAGAACGAGCCTGTATCGTTCGTGCTGTTGTGGCGCAACGGCGATTTCCCGACAAACGGCGGGCATTATTTCAGCGCTTTCCGCGGGTGCTATTCCGAGAAGGATTTTATGGATTTCTCCCGGAAGGATCAGATCCTTTTCGAGGACGACCTGCCGGATATGTACAAACCGCTCAAATAAGCGGTCCGGGGAGTAAAAAGCCCCCCCCTCCTCTCTTACGGCCCTCCTTCATGTAACAAAAACAAGGCGCAAGGATATATCCCTGCGCCTTGTTTTTTGAGTTGTATCGAGAGGATTATCCAAACAGTTGCAAACATTATTTATCAATAAAACCTGATGCAATGATTCTGGAGAAATTGTTTGCGCGAGCAAGACTGTCTAAATAATTGAATGTGTTTTTAATAAGCGGTGATCGATTTATGTCCAACAACTGATTCCCACATAAATCTTTTAAACTATTTGGGGTGTATTCGAATTTTGTTTTCTCAAAAAGAATTTTGTTGGGATTGCCCTTAATTGCATAAGAATAGCTCCAATATTCTCTGTATAATCTTTGAATAGCTTCAGAAGACAAAGAATCACGTGAAACATACAAATCATCGTCATCAAAGAAATTAACACAAGGTACTGCGACAGAATTGCATGGGCTGGAAATAGATGTCTGGATAAGCAAATTCTCAGGCTTAATTTTCTTGTAAAAAATAGATACCAACGAGTCTGTAACAAAAATTAATTTATCTTGGTTATCCTTCAAATATAGGTATTGATAATCGAATCTATAAATCCCCTCGCAAATCAACCGGGAATCTTTGACCATTCGATCAATAAAGGTCATTAAATCATTCGCATTTTGAGGCGTTTTATTATAGGTCGATGTGTAAGCATCTAACAACATCCATATATCCCATCCGAATTTCTCTTTGTCTCCGTATTTTTCAGAGTTGTACCCTAATTTATCGCCGGCACACGAAATCAATACCGATGCGATAATTAAGACCGAGAATGCTTTTTTCATCTTTACCATTTTCTGTTAAGTAATAACCGATCCGCTCTATTTCTTGTGTTTTGCCATGATTGTGTATTCGGAAATAACCAGTTTACCGATCTATTTTCTTTACCTTTTTGAATAATAACATTTGCTCCTGTGCCGATGTTGATAAAATAACCACCGACAGGCCCAACTTTGCCATTCTGCCAATCTAATGATTGACCTCGCATATCATTATTTACTTCATACCTAACGTTACCACCTGCGTAACCGAAATTAAATACATTTGCCCCTTTGCTAACCATATTCGGAGTTACAGTCATTGACACCCCCATATCTGTTGCTCCACTATACATTTCGCTATTAAAGGGGTCTCTATCCGGAGAATTATTGTAATAATGCTTTATATGAATTGATAATCGCATTATCTATATTCGCAATCATTTCGGCAGCAAGATTCACTTTACCATCGGCAGTCATTGTGTTGACTTGAGAACCTAATAAACTCAAGTACTGGCTACCATCATTCGTCTTACCAGTCATCCCGATATATGTACCTTCAATACCCGCTTTCTTCAAATCTCTTTGGGAGCGATAATCCTCGGTGTAATGGTAGGATACGTTTCCCTCTTTATCGGTCGTCGAATACCAATCCTGCCCGTCCGGATCGACTCTGCTTGCCGGATTACCACCCGTGAACGCATACGGGGATACTGGATAATGTCCGTATGCCAAATCTACAGAAAATAATGACGCCATGCAAATGATCGCAGGCAAACCAAGTAATTGTTTTGTGTTCATAATACTTAATATGTTCGGATCAATATGCTGACAAATTGTTGGATAAAGTCATGCTTGCTATTGCTGTTAAAGCAAAACGGACACCTGTTTAGGTGCCATTTTGGCTGAGGCTATTGTTAGAACCATCTATTGTAATGACATTTGAGAAAGATTGTATATTCTTCTTATAGGTCACCTGTCTTGTAAGATGTAACTTCTTAATTATACATTAAGGCAATTTAATGTCGGGAGTTAGCATAACTTTATAAGTAAAGGACAAACCTTTTCCACCTATGGGTTGATTCTCTCGGTTAAAGAATCGGCTATACGGCTGATATTCCATCCATACTAGGAATTTATCCGAACAGGTTTTCCAAATACACTGATCGTAGGAATTATTTATGCGCTGTTTATTTGATAAGTAAACCTGCTCCGGAGTTCCTTTGTGATAGACAATACTTCCAATATATATCTTTATGGGAGTTAAAATAGTGGTTGTGTCACTCACTTCGTTATCAAAATGCACATTAACTGATACGATTACCTCCAGAGAATCGGTAAGGCATTTACATGGGATTTCTATCTTCAATTGTTGCTGAGATCCATTAACCGGAATAAGCAAAGGATAACGGCCTGAATTTGATTGCTTCTGCCCACAAACCTTAGCTGTTAATATTGTAAACAGGATAAAAAGAATAAGTCTGGTTCTCATTTTCTAAAATTTGGGTGAAATCTTGATAGAATAGATTTTATTTCCCCCCCCCTTCATATGGAACTGGCAAGGGCCGCATATTGTTATAGGCTCCTGTTTTATTCACATAAGCACCAGCCTGAAAATTATTAATTGCCTGCTCCATTGAAGGTTGTGAATAGCCGTTCCATTGCAATCTGCTAAATGCAGATTCATAAGCCCATCCTGCTGGAGTATCTTGTCCCATAGGAGTCATAGAACCTCCGCCACCATTATCAAAGCTCCAATTTGTTGCAACAGAATTACCAAAAACCATTGCTTCGACTTCGTTAAATACAGATCGGCCGCCTTGTCCTAACTCATGCTGTGCTCCGTGAAAAAACTCATGGGCTGTTGTTTCAATATTTGTAAAGTTTACTGCACTTCCAAACTTTCCAGCGAAAATAGTTCCTCCGCCATCCATATTTCTTCTGAATGCACCCGCAGCGCCATCAATGCTCGGATTTTGATTCATTACATTAAAAGTATTTTCGGATCCAATAAGCATGTCCAGCATTGTATTACCGCCATTGATATAAACAGCATTCAAATTTCCGACCATATTGGCAACAAACGAATTTGTTCCCTTATACTCCATATTGGCTGTGTAAAGCATTTTTTGTTCATTGCCATCGTCATCTTGATAGTAGATCCAGACCTCCATTCCGTTTGGATCAACATACTTTATAGGATTGCCATTGCAGTACGCATATGGCGACACGGGGTGGTATGCGTATGCCAAATCTACAGAAAATAATGACGCCATGCAAATAATCGCAGTCAAAATAAGAAATCGTTTAGTTTTCATAATATGAATGTTTTGAGGTGGTTGTATGCTGATTATAGTTTTATGCCTCCGGTTTGTCCGATAATTTTCTTCGCCTCTTCGTTTTTGCGGTCGAGCCGCTTGAAATACTCTTCGCCGAGTTGTTCCCAGCCCATAGCAAGCAACTGATCGTATAACTCTTTGGATTTTCTTTCAATTCCGGTGTATATGAACGGGCAGTCAGTTCCACGTTGAAGCGAGTTTACATCGCGGCTGACAGGATATGGTTCGTCCCGGCTAATCCGAAATACATGGTTATTGAAGTGTTACCGGGTTATGAGTTTGCCGTCTAAGGAGTTGTGAAGTGGATATTAAAAAGCGTATAATAGCAATAAAATTCCGGTCAACATTTAATGTTGACCGGAATTTCTTATGAGACCTATTTTCGATTATTAATCGAAGAGTATTTGAATTGACTGGCCCTTATCTCCGGATACTACATCCTTCACCCAGTTGATAAAGTCTTGGTTATAGCCTGTCGCTTTTTGTAATGCATCCAATTCAGATAATGTTTTCTGTTTGCCTGCTATTTTTGCTTGATCGCAATATCGCTCGGCAATAACGAAAGCATATGAAGTAAGTGGAATATTATTCCAATCCGATAACTTCATTATTGAATCGGCCTCCATACGGAATGACGTAATATAGTGGTCAAGATTAGCGACGACAGTTTTGTAATGTCTTTTTTGCTCAATACTATCACCTTGCTCTCCAGCGCTTTTTGCGAGTATCCTTTCGATCAAAACGGTCTTGTATTCTGGATAAAAAAACAGGGAATCTGCACTCAGCTCTAACATCTTAACTGCATTCCCATAATCCTTTTTGTCAAAATATGCGAATGATTTGTTGTAGGACATGACACTTTTCTTGTTCGGACAGAGTTGCTCTGCCTCATTGAAGCACATCAATGCCGAATCCAGAAATGAAGGATTCAGTTCGAAGCGGGATTTATACATGTAATTTTGACCGGCTTGCGCTAATTCCAGATATTTTTCACAGTTACCTGCATTTTGCGAGTGGTGACACTGCACGAATAATAGGGGTATGCAGAAACAGGTTAGATTGAGAACTTTTAGAAATCGTCGCATGATTTATCTGTTTAGTAAATTAAAGGGTAAGTCTACTGTTGTCCGCAATAGATCTTTCGGGTTTGTATTTCCGACCCCAATATAAGCATTTGTCAGCGATCCCGGAGCAAGTTGAGAAGCCGGAATCGTAATATTCCCGACCAACACAGCTCTTTCCGGAGCTTTAATATGTGGTTCTGCTGCAGGACCGAGCGGTGAAACTTGTGTTACTCCATTGTTTGTTACCTGCAACGTGCCTGCCGGTTGTCCTCCCGGCTGAGAGTAAGTTGCGGACACCGAAACTCCCTCAAATTTTCGACCCGATTCATTGTTAGCAGTTGCCTTTCCGTATGACACATTCGCTCCTACCTCAAGGTGGCCTTGTGCAGTTTGGCCGACAGCCCCTTCTGCGAGAGATATTGCAGTAGTGATAAGGGAACCGCTTCTTGACTGAATCTTCGGTTGTTTTAGCGCATCAGAATCACCCGCTAAAGATACTGAAAAAATTGGTTGACTTTTATCATACGATGATCCGACTCCCAAATCTGTCAAAATACTACTGTTACTTGCTCCAACATATGTATATCCAGATGGAGCTTGAGAACTTTTTGTCACATTATCTCTCCATTCGTATTGATTTGTTTGTTGGCTTCGAATCCAATCTTTTCCATCCGGATCGACAAAATTTACCGGATTATTATTGCAAAACACATACGGGGATACTGGATAATGTCCGTATGCCAAATCTACAGAAAATAATGACGCCATGCAAATAATCGCAGTCAAAATAAGAAATCGTTTAGTTTTCATAATATGAATGTTTTGAGGTGGTTGTATGCTGATTATAGTTTTATGCCTCCGGTTTGTCCGATAATTTTCTTCGCCTCTTCGTTTTTGCGGTCGAGCCGCTTGAAATACTCTTCGCCGAGTTGTTCCCAGCCCATAGCAAGCAACTGATCGTATAACTCTTTGGATTTTCTTTCGAGGGACAGAACGTATTGATCCACCTTATTCCCATTGTTATCTAAATACCGGCCTAATGCGATGTCCAAAGACTTGCCATCGTTATCAGGGTATTGTAGTGGCATGGATAATACTCAAACGATTTGGATGAACACACCCAGGTAAAGTCGTCATACACTCCATATTTGACGGTATAGGCGACCGCCAAATCAGAAAGTTGCGCGGCCACGGTTTCGCGGTCGGTCAGCGGATGGAGATAAACCATGTTTTGCAGCGCCTTTTCGTTTATCTTGAAGGATTCCGTAGTAAAATTTGATTGAAGATTTCGACCTTTTTATGCGGATAAAGTTTTGAACTACAATAGTTTGCGTTGGAGCGAGTCCGCATTGAGCGTAGCCTGATTTGACATGTCCCGGCCAATCCGAAATACAAAATAATTGAAATATCACCGGATAATGAATTTGCCATTTAGGATATGGTGAGGTAGATTGAAAAGCGTGTAAGAATAAGGGGAAGAACACTGCTAACCTTGTAAATAGAGTTTCTATAATTGCCTTGAAACGGCTGGCTCTGGTTTGATAAATTGTCCCCACTCGATAAAGGCATCCCATAAACCGAGAGCATAGATACAACAAAGAACGGCTATGATTCCAAAGCACAAAGCTACTCCGAATCCAATCCATGACGGAGACCAAGGTCTCTCTCCTACCTTTTCATCTTTATAGGTGTTTATTCCCAACTTATAAAATAATATTGCCAATCCACTAAAGATGAGTATTCCTAATATTGCTGCGACTCTCATTTTCTTCTATTGTATTGTATGTTGTTTATCATCGTGTTCATTGGTGTAAAGAATAGATTAATCCCCGCATTTATTTGTTCTGAGCCTGCAGATCCAATTAAGCCTAACTTAGTCACACCAAAATTTGTGGCCGCACCAACAACCGTAATTACGGCTTGCCCATAGTCCCCGTCTTTCATATTTACGGCCAATCGGAGTCCCGTCCCAACACCTGCAGCAGCATTCCCTAAACCACTCATAGCAGCCCCGACACCAGCTCCGACTCCAGTTGCAGAAACAGCATATCCAGCCGCGGCCAGCCCATTGCCACCTGTTTCAAGAACCGTTCCTCCAAAATCTGTTGCGCTTTTTATAAATTTCCCTTGGGCTTGATGGATCATATCGCGAATCAACCCTTGCTGGGATAAACTCGAAAGAGGACTGTCGGTACTTAACAACGTACCGGCAAGTACCGGATTATTCAGTACGATTTGTCTTGCATCCATTGCCGTTGCACTTATCGAAATTGATTGGCCCTGATAAGAATTTACATAACTACCATCGACCATTTGCTGTGAATAGGTTGCTCCGATATTTTTGTACTTTTCATCATTAATCGTCAACTTTCGAGCATTATCGTCTTGCCAAATCACTGCACCGCTTTTGGATTCATAATAATCCCGCCCGTCCGGATCAACATACTTTATAGGATTGCCATTGCAGTACGCATATGGCGACACGGGGTGGTATGCGTATGCCAAATCTACAGAAAATAATGACGCAATGCAAATAATCGCAATCAAACTAAGTAATCGTTTTGTTTTCATAATATCAAAGTTTTGAGTGGTTTATATTCTGGTTAAAGTTTGATTCCTCCGGTTTCTTCGAGTATTTTCTTCGCTTCTTCGTTTTTCCGGTCGAGCCGCTTGAAATACTCCTCGCCGAGTTGTTCCCAGCCCATAGCAAGCAACTGCTCGTATAACTCTTTGGATTTCTTTTCGAGCGACAGAACATATTGATCCACCTTATTCCCATTGTTATCCAAATACCGGCCTAATGCGATGTCCAAAGACTTGCCCATCGTTATCAGGGTATTGTAGTGGCATGGATAATACTCAAACGACTTGGATGAACACAACCAGGTGAAATCGTCATACACTCCATATTTGACGGTATAGGCGACCGCCAAATCAGAAAGTTGTGCGGCCACGGTTTCCCGGTCGGTCAGCGGATGGAGATAGACCTTGTTTTGCAGCGCCTTTGCGTTTATCTCGAAGGATTCGATGTAGTAGAATTCCGGTGTATATTGATGGGGGTCAGCTCCACATTTACCCAATCTTCGGGGAAAAGGTTGTCTGCATCAGGGTAGCGTATAAATGTATGGATCGGCGCATAGGCAATATATGCCTCCGCGCCGATCGCTTCGGCCAGAATCTTATAATAGTAAGGCAGGGAGCGGCATTGACCCTTATGTGTTCGGATCAATTTGCTGACAAATTGCTGGGTGAAGTCCTGCTTGCTGTCGATGTCGTTATGGTCATAGGTAAACGGTTTATAGCTATTGCCCGACCAGGGATTGAAGAAATATTCGATAATGGCCATATTCTTGCCGGTCTTGTACTTGTCCAGTCCATTGGCTTTCATAAAACCATGTAAGAAAATGACGGCAGAATCTATTTTACTACAAAACCAGTCATAATCGAGATTTCCGTCGAGGTACGCCCATTCTGCAAGGAATACGGCGCGTTTTATGCTCAGGGAGGATTTCCCGTCGAGCATGTCCGCGATTTCGGTGTAGGCCGTTACGAAGCGGGAAGTGTCCGGAAGTTGAGCTTGCGCCGTCGATCGCAGGACAAGAAAGAGAAGCAGCAGGAGCAAAGTTCTGTTCATGTCGTAGTGTGGATTGTCCTTGTTATCAAAGATAACACATAATTCCACAGGCCCGACAAAAGCCATATCTTACAACAATCTTGTAATTGGTTGACAATCAGTGGTTGTTGTAGGAGGAAAATCTTATCGATTACTTACAGGGGTTTCAGTGTGTTTTCATATAGGGGCAAATCTCTGTTCAGGTGTGGACGGCGTGAAGAACTCGATAATCAAAAAAAGAGGATGTTTTCCTTCGTCAATTCGGCGCATTCCTGGTCAAGAAGCGAGCACGGGAAATCGCACGTAACGAGGCGCGGGGCATCCTTTTTTTGCTGCTGCGCTTCCGGTTATTCGAATTCGGCCATCACGCGCTCCATTTTCCGGCGGATTTCGGCGGTGCAGAGATTGCCGATGCTGCCTTCGTGGGTGTGGCGCACCTCACGCGTCGGGCGGTACTGGCCGCGCTGTACGGCCATGCCGACCTGCCTGTAGGCTTCGCGGAAGGGAACGCCTTCGAGCACGAGCCGGTTCACGTCTTCGACCGTGAAGAGGTAGTCGTATTTCGGGTCGTCGAGGATGCCGGCGTTGACTTTCAGGTGCGCGAGCATGAAGTCGCACATCGAGAGGGTGCGTTTGATTTCGGTCGTCGCCGGGAAGAGGATGTCCTTCAGCAGCTGCATGTCGCGGTGGTAGCCGATCGGAAGGTTGGCCGTGAGCAGGGCGATTTCGTTCGGCACCGACTGCAGGCGGTTGCAGCGGCCGCGCATGATCTCGAAGACGTCGGGGTTTTTCTTGTGGGGCATGATGCTCGATCCCGTGGTGAGGTTGTCGGGCAGCGACACGAAGCCGAAATTCTGGCTCATGAAGAGACATACGTCCATCGCAAGGCGGCCTACGGTGGCGGCTATGGCCGCGATGGCGCTGGCCGCGGCGCGTTCGCTCTTGCCGCGGCTCATCTGCGCCGCCACGACGTTGTAGTGGAGCGTTTCGAAGCCCATCAGACGGGTGGTCATCGTGCGGTCGAGCGGGAACGACGAGCCGTATCCGGCGGCCGAGCCGAGCGGGTTCTGGTTGGCGATATGCCATGCGGCGGCAACCAGCCGCATGTCATCTACGAGCGTTTCGGCGTAGGCGCCGAACCAGAGTCCGAACGACGAGGGCATGGCGATCTGCAAGTGGGTGTACCCCGGCATCAGCACCTCCTTGTATTGTTCGCTCAGGCCTTGCAGCCGGTCGAACAGCGTTTTTACGGCGTCGGCCGTCTGGCGCAGTTCGTCGCGCAGGAAAAGTTTGAGGTCCACCAGCACCTGATCGTTGCGCGAGCGGCCCGAATGGATCTTCTTGCCCGCGTCGCCCAGCCGCCGCGTGAGCATCAGCTCCACCTGCGAGTGGACGTCCTCGGTGTCCGGCTCGATCGCGAAGCGTCCGGCTTCGATCTCGGCGGCGATCTCTTTCAGTCCGGCGGTCAGCTCCTCCAGTTCGGCGGAGGTCAACAGCCCGATCTTTTCGAGCATGGCGATGTGGGCCAGCGACCCTTCGACGTCGTATTTCGCCAACCGCATGTCCAGTTCGCGGTCGTCGCCGACGGTATATTCCTCGATCATCTTGTCGGGCTCGAAGCCCTTGTCCCAAAGTTTGGTTGCCATAGCGTGTGTGTATTCGTTTCTCACTTCGTACCGGTTCCGTATTGCCGGCGGCCGGTGGTTTGCGGCGGTGCGCCGCGTTTGCAAATCTGTCTTCCGCACGGGGCGGGTGTCTTTCGCGGCGGGGATTCGGCCGCCTGCCGCGCGGGGCGGCGTCAGAGGATTCCGGCGAGTTGCCGGATGAATTCTTCGTAAATCCCGATTCCCTCCCCGATCTCCGGGAGGAGCACGTATTCGTCGGCCGTGTGGGAGCGCGACGACTCTCCCGGACCCATTTTGAGCGACGGAAAGGGCATCAGGGCCATGTCCGACGTGGTGGGGGAGACGTAGCTCCGGCGTCCGGCGGCCTGCGCAGCGCGTGCGAGCGGGTGTGCGGCGTCGAGCGCCGAGGCGCGGATGCGTGTCGAGCGGGGCACGGCTTGGGAGCGCAGTGCGCCGCGCAGGATTTCGACCGTCTCCTCGTTGGTGTAGGCGTCGGTCGTGCGCAGATCGACGATGAAGCGGCACGAGTCGGGCACGACGTTGTGCTGGGTGCCGGCCGCGATCTGCGTGATGGCGATGCCGATCGGCCCCAGCAGTTCGGATATGCGGTCGAAGCGGAAGCTGCGGAGCCGCGCGATGTCGTCGAGTGCGATATAGAGCGCATTTATGCCCTCGTTGCGCGCCGCATGGCCGCTTTTGCCGCGGGCTTCGCAGTCGAGGACCACCAGTCCCCGCTCGCCGACGGCGGCCTGCATGCCCGTCGGCTCGCCGACGAGCGCCATGTCGATCGCTCCCAGCTGCGGAAGCAGGGCGCGCATGCCGTGTTCGCCCATGCACTCCTCCTCGGCCGAAAGGGCCAGCAGGAGGTTGAAGGGCAGAGGCTGTTCGCGGAAGGTCAGGAACGTCCGGGCGAGCGACACGACCGAAGCTCCGGCGTCGTTGCTGCCCAGACCGTACAAACGGTCGCCTTCGACGGTCGGGGTGAACGGGTCGCGCGTATAGGAGGCCGCCGGGCGCACCGTGTCGTGGTGCGAGTTCAGCAGGAGGGTGGGGCGCGCCGGGTCGAAGTCCGCGGAGCGGGCGAAGACGTTGTTGTGCAGCCGTTCGGGCGCCGCGCCGCGCTCCTCAAGAAAGGCGAACAGCAGGTCGGCCGTGCGGCTTTCGTCGCGCGAGGTCGAAGGCGTTGCGATGAGCCTCCTGAGCAGTTCGACCGCTTCCGTCGTTTTTGCATCCATGCTCTTCCGTTTTTTTCGGCTCCGGCGGTCCGGGCGGACTGCCGAAACCGGGGGTTATCTGATGACTGTTCCCGTGTCGTTTGACAGGTTGTCGGAATGTTTGATCGTGACGCTCCGAACGCCGTTTGCGACGGCCTTGAGGGCGTTCTCGATCTTGGGGATCATGCCTTTGCTGACAACGCCTTCGGCTTTGAGCACGGCGTACGATCCGACGGTGATCTCGCGGATCAGGGTCGTCTCGTCATCGGGGTTGCGCAGCACGCCGCTCTTCTCGAAACAGAAGACCAGCTCCGCGGGAGCTATCTGCGCCGCGCCGAGGGCTATGGCCGAAGCCACGCTGTCGGCGTTGCAGTTGAGCAGCGTGCCCTGTCCGTCGTGCATGATGGCGCAGAAGACCGGAGTGACGCCCGTTTCGAGCAGGCGTCCGAGCAGCCGGGAATCGACCTTCTCGATGTCGCCCACGAAGCCGTAGTCGATCGGCTGGGGGGGGCGGGGGGGGGGGGGGGGGGGGGCGGCGGCGGACTTCG